>Ga0153986_1000040_pt1 | contig 34894 bp, 44 predicted proteins | sample TSGA070MetaG_FD_104724 | JGI IMG/M metagenome (GOLD analysis project Ga0153986, IMG submission 104724) | Attine ant fungus gardens microbial communities from Georgia, USA - TSGA070 MetaG | ecosystem: Host-associated > Fungi > Mycelium > Unclassified | place: USA: Georgia, Alexander Wildlife... | reverse complement strand
CTTGTTTGCATACAACTGTGACCCATCTCGGAGATTACATATCCCTGATTTGCGCTCGTCACCCTTGTCTCTGATAAAAGGACACACCCCGATAATTAACTAACTTACTTTTGTCACCCCCATTAACATCAGCTAATTCCAGTGGCCAGAATGAAGCCAACTGCCCCCTTTATCAATGATTGACAAAGAGAACTCGATAAGAGTCCTTGCTATATTATGCCCTACTTATATACAAGATTATCTATTTACTGATGTTTGTCCATGCACATGACCGTTGCACCAGTATTGAGTCATCTTGTCGTTAGACCACAACGCTTTTATAAAATAAATGAAAAGAAAATATAAAAGAAAATAAATAATGACTTAGCTGTTGTGGCTAGTCAAATACCTATGGAGGCGGTTCATGACAGTAAGATAGAAACTATTCAATGATGAAAAAAGAATTCACCTCAGTCTAATATCAGAACTGAGGGAGGAAAAAGTTTTCTGTTGCAAAAATAACAGGTTAACTAATCATGATAAAAATAGAAAGGAAGACAGAATTGATGAAGTCAAAACAGGAAAGTGAATAGAAAGAGGTCGAGATGCATTTACAACACACTGTGGTATGCTATCACAAATAGTTGATGGAAGATAGCATAGTGGACTGACTTCAACATAATCTAAGTCTATTCAGAATTAGTAGAGGTAATTGAATGGGCTAGAGGCCCAAACAAAAACCTTATATCATGTACACAGAAACTGCTTATGTAAGTTTGTCACTTGAGGTAATTCATTGTTATAAATGTGTCTGAGGCTTTAGTCAAGAATATATATATCTCTCAAAAAATTTCCCCTCAAATCAAGTGTCCTCTTTATCAGCAATGGTAAGCTTGTGCAACTGCTCTGACTCCACAAATCGTTCAAGGTCTTCTATCTTGCGCTCGAGCTTGGCAGCCAATATTAGTATCCTTTCCGCCCCAAGTTTCCGGCGCCTTTAACGCAAAATTCCTCGTTGTGCCTCTGCTGTCATTTGAACGGTTTCTGAAAGGATTTGATAGGACAAACCATCAGGAGGTCTTGTCAAAACCCCCTGATCAAAACAATACCGTGGAAGCAAGGTACTCGAAGTAGCTTCTGCAGCCATATTCCTGAGTAGCACGATCTTCTGTGAAAGCAATATGATAGTAATCCTAACAGCTGATGGGGTGTCAAGCTTGAGGTCGGTAGAAGCCATAACCAGAGCTCCAGAACAGGTGCCAGATTATACCGCGAGGTATATGTCAACCTGAACTCAAACACAACATGAGGTCATCAATTAGTCATTGTAAAACGTGATACCTTGTAGCAAATCTATCTATCATCTAATTCCGGAACTGGTATATGTCAACATTCTTCACCTCCCAGTCTTCAGACAATGATCGGTCACGGTTTACATGGAAAAAAGAGTATGAACAACTTACATGCTTCTTTAAATGAGGATCCACTGGCTCTTACAAAGTCTTCACAACTAGTAACACCAGTCCTCTGGGCACAACTCAGTTCTTGTCCAGGTATACCAGACGAAGACCAGACACCAGAAGCCCAGTCACCACTAGTAGACCACTGTTAGAGGAATTCGAGAAAAAGTGGCAGCAATTACATACCACAAAGTAGTATCAAAAATGGTGCTATGGTTCTTAAAAAATTGGAAAGGATCACATGAAGTCGCCGGCCATCGTGCCATCGCAGGGCCCCAAGAATCTGGCAGTGGTTTCTGGGCGACAATATCCGCTGGTTCGGATCCTCGAGGGAAGAAGTAAATCGCTATCCCAGTCGTGTCCCATCTCACTAGTGCTTATTCAGCCTGAGAGCACCTAACCATGCAGGAATACCCACTAGCATAAGTTCCTCCGCCATTGGCATTGAATGCCGCCCCAAAAGAGTTGGACTGCGATGCGCGGATACCACACCCTTGATTTCCGGTGTTCGCAGCAGCGCAGTCCGTAAGACCAATTACATTGCCTGATATTGACAACACATTCTTATTTGTAGTTGGAATTGAGCAACCAGGAGCAGTGTGTATCGTGGCCTGATTATTCGTATAATCATTCACTCCTTCTACGATGTCAATTTCTCCTCCAACAGGCCAATTCGGTCCGTTGGACCAGAAAGCACTGCTCTCAACATTAACTTTGATGATAACTTGTTTAAGTTCAAAAACTCACGGCCAAGTGCCACACCCAGTCGGCATGTGAATGGAATCCATGATGACCAACCCACCATTATATTGATACTTGGTCGTAATACGTACGCTATTCCGTGTATTAGGTACCTTCAACGTAGTTTCGACCCTCATGACAGCATTTCCATTATCATTAACTTCAAGGAGGCCACTGGATTGCTGTCCAGTGTCGTTTGATAAACTCGCGACGCACAAATTGATTGACTCACGGCAGTATTCTGGTCAATATAGTTCACAATTCCTGTATATGTCAAATGATGTTGAACGAGGCACGGGGACAAACTATTGCAAAAACGCACCATTGGTCGGATCGCTACCTTGAAAGAAGTCCCATCCATCAAAGAAGCTATTACCAGACTAAGATCATTCATTAAAGATTACACCACCTCGAGCACAAAAAAAGAACGCACATAAGACTGTGAAAGCTTCCAAGGCGAATCTGGTAAGGGAGTTGTCAAAGTAGGGGTGGAAGGGTTGGGGCTGGTGGTTGCCGGGGCCGTTGGGTAACCACTTGAACCACCCGCACTGGTATTCGTCTCGTTATTGCCTTCGACCCCTGGATTGATGCCAAACGGGACCTGCTTGGGCTTGCAATACACCACACGCTGAGACGTCGTACTGGAGTAAGTGCTGATCCTAGACACGGAAACTCGGCCAAACGCGATTCGGAGGTCTTTCGCGAAGTTATGAGCACGCCTTACGGCAAAACGTTGCGCCTTCTGCAAGGCACTTGGGATGAAATCGGCTTTAGCTGGAACCGAGTAGTCCACTACACCAAGGAGAAGGAATAGTGGAAGTGTTTTGAATAGGTGCATAGTTTTCGGACGTCGTAAGTCGTATGGTCCTTGGAGAAACGAATAGATAGGCAAAAGAAAACAAATCTATGGCGGTCCGAACAGCAGCGTGCGTCAAGCAAACGGCTGAGTATAGTCGTTAGGCAAGAGGGCTGAAAAAAAAGAAGAAAATCGACAAGGCTCAGCCTTGTCAAAACAAGTCAGGGTGAGGAGATGAATACAAAACAGCGCGAGGTAATGGAACAAACAACGCGAGGCAACCCTAAATCCACGTGGGAGCCTTTCCTCGAATGGCAGGTCTCCGACATTCATCATGGATTCACTTCTATATCGGGTCGCTAATCCGATGACTCGAGATATTCAACGCCCAGCCGTCTTATCTTGGCTGGATTGACCTATGTTTGCGTCGGATTCTTCCAACAGTTCTTACATTGCCTTCTGCAGATCGATGGTGAACTTTGATCGAGAATCATTGTAATCGTCCCTCAGTTATTCAGCCTCAAGGACATTTGAAAGTCACAGTACTGTAATTAGTGCTAATACTGCGTTGATTCTACGATAGGTCATTCTGAGATCATACAAAGACTGCAAGGTCACCAGGAAATGCATACTCACAAGCCCATACAAAAATTGATCAACATCCAAAACAAAACCAATAATCATACTCAAGGTCAAAGAAAGAGCAATGGCGGGAAAAGAGCACATTACTCTGTTGGAAAACGAGAGACATACAGAAAAGAATCGTCCAATAAATCAAGAGAAGTAGAAAAGGACGGAGAAATCGATTCAACGATGAGAACCTGGAGTAAATGCCTCTCGCACGCTGCGTCTGAGTTCCTCGTGGTCACGTTGAGAGCTGCCTATTGATGATCCAGGCTGTACATGAGATCCACCAACACTGGAAGAAGCAAAACCTTCATCACCCTCCACGTATTCCAAGATGCGACGAGCGAGAACAACTATTTCTTGCTGTCCCAGCAAAGCATCATCATCTTGCGATTGGGTAGCTGAACGATGAGAATGAGGTGTGCCTACTGACGAAGCAGGTGTGGACGTTCGTGAATGAGACAGCGCACGAACAAAAGGAATGACTTTTGCAGAATTTCGTATACTGCTAATTAGTTGAGGATCTTGACACGAGTTCAGGACACATCAGAGAGTGGCGAACGACACGAAGAGCGCTTACCTCCGGATTCCAGTAATTGGACAATTGTCCATACGGCGATGTGCTGAAAGGTTCCATCAGGGTTTATAAGGAACCGATGGAGATAGTCATGCATGCCACCATCAGGCTTCTCCCAGACATCGTTGAAGTGAGAATAATCGTCATTAGCAATACGGTTGTCTTTCGATGACAAATTGCCAATTGCGGCGGCGGCGTTGCCTTGAACCTCTCCGCTAGGAGAATTAGTTAGAGGAATCAGAAATTCCAGAACGCCCATCTCCAGAAGTTGGCTCTTGAGTTCATCTGATAGTTGCGTGAGGCGTAACAGCGTGATGTCTAGAGTGCAAACTCACCACTGAGTGCTAAAACCGCAACGCAAGCCGTCATTTCGCTCTGTACTCCTACAGGGACATCCAGAACCAGTTCTTTGATGGTTTGTATTGCTCCGGCCTTGACAATCGCTCCTTTATTCTTTTCAGAGCTCGCAGCCAAATTACGCAAAGTTGAAATGGCATGACATTGAACTTCTTCATTTTCCTTAAAAGATAGAAGATTGATTAGAGGCTGGAGGAAGCCGGATTCAATGATAGGCGACTCGTTCTGTGGATGAATGGAAACATTGCGAACACAAGCAGCCGAGGAGAGAATCAAAGGCAGATAAGTAGACTGCAACAAACGTAAGAGGGCCTGTAAGCCCTCACACTTCACGATTTCAAGCTGGTACTTTTCTTAATCAGTCACTATCAGCTTATCTTCTTCCTCGAAAAATAGTAGCCCTTTACCATCGCTAGCCAGATTACGAAGAGCGAGCGCCGCTTGACACTGAACCTTAAGACTGGGGCTGTCCATAAGCTGAACAAGGCAGCCGATGAGCTTAGGCTCGCTCTGAGCTAGCTTCTTCCGGTTGCTAGCTGCAAAACCAACAGTTAGTCTGTTATGATGGAAATGACATCTGACCTACCATCTACGGCAATGTTGCTAAGAGCTGTGGTGCAATAATATTGAACGTCGGTGTCGGGAGAATTAAGAAGATTCACCAAGACAGGAATGGCGCCTGCATTGACTAGTTGCTGCCGATTCTCATCTGATGCCACAGGTGCTGGTTAACTCCATACAGCTAAATCGTCAAAAGAACTGACCTGAGTGTGTCATGTTCAATAGCGCGCCTGTCGCATTTCGCTGCACACGCATGTCTTTCGAGCGTGCCAAGCGAGTAAGGGGTACCAAAGCACCAGACTTGGCAATCTTGGACTTGTTGTCGTCTGGAAATGAAGTCAACGCGCATTTGCAGGTCCATTGCGTAAATAGAATCACCGTGAGTTGCCAAGTTGGTCACACAACCAACAGCGTTACACTGGACTTCAACATTGGGGCTCAACATTTGACGTATCAATGGTTCCAGACCACCAAGTTTGACAATGAGGAGCTTGTTATCGGCTGCCAAAACTTGGTTGATATATCTAAGGAGAAACCGTCTCAGCTTACTGTTGACTGCCAAATTCCCCAACGCGGCGCTTGCTGCCCTCTGGACTTCGGCATCGTGGCTGCTGAGAAGAAACAAAATGGGATCTAGTGTATCCCTGCCGACAGGACGAACTTCTTTCTCTGTTATCTCCGCGAAGGCAAGGGCTGCACTCCGTTGAAGGTCGACATTGTCAGAGAAAGAGAGTGTGGTGAGTGCTGAGAGAGGATCGCCGGAGAAGAAGTTGGTGGTAGCACGGTCTGACGATTAGGATTGAGTTACAAAGTTCGGTCAGAAATAGTGTAGAACATGCTTTCGAGATATTGCAGTAAGTCTGCTACTGCCTCGCGCTCGTTTTCTAAGAGAAGTGGTTCATACTGTTGAGATCTGCGCCCTTGGACTGAGCGGCATGAATTATTGGATCACAATGAATTTCAGAGACCCACAGCAGGATTCACAACAACTTGAGATGTTTCCCATTTGTACAGCAGTCCAGCGAGAGATGGGAAGGTTTGGGAGTCAAGGGCAACAGAGGAGAAAGAACTAACGTTCTTCAAATTAAGTCGGACGCACTTAGCCAGAAGTCCGACGTCCTGGGAATGCGGCAAAGTAGCGGCAATTCCCGTAGAGAATGGTTTATTTTATCCTTTTCACATATTAAAATCAAGGTGATTTTTAAAATATTTTTAAAAGGTTCGGCCTGCCACCGAGCCCCATGTAATAAATTGTTGATTCAAAAAGAAGAAAAAATAAATCTACTCCACTAAGACATGTAAGAGATCCTAGGAGACCAAGTTTAATGGTAACTGGAAGAGTGAATGTTGTCAATGTTTTGTCTTCTGGTTTTTGGCAGGTGTGGAACCAGGTGATTCACATTAGACCGGACCACTCGATAAGGCTCTCAATAAGATCATTCTGAACAGGCTAGCTGGAGCCCTGTGATCTCGGCATGGAGAAGTGGAGAAGTGATATAGGGCTGGATTATTTTTGGACACCTTTTTAAAATCATTGAATTGAATGTTCGGTTTCCGCTACACTCTCCAGAGCAATAAAACACTTTGGCACTTTTCCAGGTGCCAGGCAACAATGTCTCTTCCGAAATTTCCTGTCAACAGAATCCTCATTCCTTCAGAGATGAGCATCCAGCTCACCGATGCAGAGGATCAGATCTGTAACCTGCTCGACGACTACACAATGGGTACGCAAGAGAACTTGGAGAACTCATCACCAAGGACTGTTTGTAGAATAGCAGGAGGCTGGCCTCGTGACAAGGTAAGATACCTAGCCAAAATGTATCCCCAGCTGTCTGAACTCTATCACAACAGTTGCTTGGCTCTCAGTGCAACGATATCGACATCGCACTCAATAATGTGATGGGCCTTGCTTTTGCCAAGGGTTTTGCTGCTTATGCAAACGAGAAAGGCGTGGAGACCGGTACCATCGGCAAGATTGCTCAAAATCCAGAACAATCGAAGCACCTCGAGACAGCCACTTTCAAAGTTTTCGGACTTGGTATTGATCTGGTGAACCTGAGGAGCGAAGAGTATGCAAGTGACAGTCGCATTCCAACAGAAGTTGTGAGTAAGATGAATTTTTTTGGTAGATTGTCTAATACACAAAATTCAGTCCTTCGGTACACCTCTTCAGGACGCTCTCAGGAGAGACCTGACTATAAATGCATTGTTCTATAATGTCCATTCACGCAAGGTAGAGGATTTCACAGGTCAGGTAAAATTTTGGGCCGACGCGGAGATATAAATTGCTCAAAAGGGTTTTCAGGGTCTGGAAGATATTCGCAACGGGGTCATCCGAACACCATTACCTCCTCGCGAAACCTTTCTTGATGATCCCTTACGTGTACTTCGTTGCATAAGATTCGCCAGTCGCCTTGGCTTTAACATTGTTCCAGAAATTGAAAAAGCCGCAAAAGATCCTGCAATCCAGGTAAGATTTATCCATATAGCTGAATCAGGAGATTTATTCGCTTGCTAGGAAGCTATTGTACACAAAGTGGCTCGAGAACGAGTGGGCGACGAGTTGTCAAAAATGTTGAAAGGTTTTTGTCATCAGCGACTTAAACTCTTGTTCTGACAATTCTTCAGGTCGTGATCCTCTTCGTTCCATTGAACTTATTTGCAGCCTCTCCCTATACGATTCCATATATTCTGTCATACCCGAACATTTTCCAACAGCTATACCCGCTCGACTGACTGCCCCTTGTATTGCCCTGTCTGCTGCTTCACTCCTAAACTATCTTCTCAAAAGCCGGAACCAGACCTCCAACATCAACTTGCCTGATCTGCATCCTTTGTTTTATCAAGCATTAGATGAGGATGCAACGTGTCTTCCTCGCCTCTACCTCGCTGCTTCATTGACTCCATATAGAGGTCTTACTTACAGTGACAAGAAGAAAAAGGATCGACCACTTGTCGGTCTCATCATCCGCGATTCGTTGAAGCTGGGCACACAGTCCCATTTTCTAGATGGCATACCTCTATTGTTTAGTGCGGCAGACATTATAAATCGTTCTATCAATGAAACAGTCAATCTACACCCTTTCTCAGAGCGAGTTCGGATAGGTATGCATGCTCTTGAGTTGATAATTCTTTCAATTTTGACGAAGCATAGGTTTGTTAATGCGAGAAAAGTCCGTGCATAACTCGGCAACTGGGTCTCATTGGACAAGCTCGTTTTTGTTCTCACTTGTGCAAGAACTAGTGGCATTCTACAATGCAGAAAATGATGACCTTAATTGTCAGTTCTTTTCGCATTGAACGCTTGTGTCACTCTTTAATCTTTATCTGTGATAGATGAGAAAGCAGCTTGCATTATTGAGCGATATAATGATTTCGCTCGAAAAGTGCAAGATATGAAGCTCCAGGAGGTGGCTGAAATGGGACATATATTGAATGTAAGTGGCATTTCAAGCCCGACATATCCTGCCTTAGCATCTACGAAAGGGACATGAAACTCTGGTAGCTCTTGACGCAACAACACCCGGTCCATGGCTGGCTGAAATCCGTGACAAGATCATTGAATGGCAACTTGAGCACCCCGAAGGTGCCAAAGATGATTGTATTCAATGGTTGAGGGAGCAATTATGGCGCGGACCCATCCGAATAGATGAAGTTAAAAAATTTTCCACCAAACGAGCTCGGACTGAGTAGTAAAGGTAGAGAGATAGTTGAAGCCGGGATGCTTGCCAGAATGACTACGAAAGATTATCCTCACCTACTTCCTGCTCCCTCGGGACTCCACTGGGTGGCCTGGGCTGCTGCTTTGGCCTTCCGGCGCTTGGAGGAGCCAGCAATTATATCCCTAGATTTGATCAGTAGGGAGAAGAGTATGTCGTAAATAAACATACCACTTTTTAATTGCATCTTGACGGTCAATCCTTCGGACCTCATTGACGAGTTCCGGGCGTTTCATCTTGCCCATCGCTTTCCGTTTCATTTTAGAAGGTTTTGGTAGCTTCGTGACCCAGTCTGGTACAGTCTGACCAGCTTGCAGGATAACGTTAGCGATGCTGCAAAAATTATGAGACAAGTGGTGATATTAAGTTACTGCTCACGATTTGAGGAATGGAGCATCCTCATCAGTGAAATATGTAACTGCCTTGCCTTCTCGACCAGCTCTGCCTGTACGACCTTCTCGACTATGAGGAAACGACTCGACCAATGAAGAAATCACGCACCAATACGATGCACATAACTCTGTACACTGGCTGGGAAATCATAATTGATGACTTCTCGGACTCCCTTAAAATCCATACCACGAGCCATGACCTCTGTACTTACGAGGATCCAGCTCTGTCCCTGGCGCATACGACTCACTGCGTCATCTCGCTCTTTTTTCGTCATACCAGCGTGTAGACAATCAACGTTGGATACTCCGTTGAATGTCAATTCCTCTGCTAACGAAGATGCACGTGTTTGTGTAGACGTGAAGACAAGGACGGGAGGATTGTAAGGTCTAGCCAAATAAGTAAGCAGACTAGGCAGCTTGGATTGATCGTCAGCAACATAGGTCAGGCTCTGTTGGATGAGAGGCAATGGGGCATCCCTTGGAAAAATCAAAAAATGCTTCAGGTTGGGGCTGAAAACTCACTTGAGACCAACAACAATGCGAACGGGATCTCGCATCATCTCCATTGCAATCTTCTCCACCGCAGCTGGCAGAGTAGCGCTGAATACGGCCTTCTGGATATTGGGATGGGTACAAGCTGCCATGATTTCTTGCGTTTGCGGCAGGAATTCGGCATCCAGGAGACGATCAGCCTCGTCCAGTATCAGATGGCGAACACTGGACAAGGATACATCACCCGATACTGCAAAGCTTTTCGCGACGACTTACTTTTTCAAATCAAGAGTACCTGTTTGTAATGATACAACTAGTCGGAGAGGAGTACTGATGATGATGTCTGCGCAACTCAAAGAACTCAATGGACGTAGGACAAAGACAGTCAACTTACCAGCTTTGTCCCTTATATTCTTATCTGCTAGAGTGGCAGCTGTGGCTTTACTAAACAACATGATCCGCCACTTCCGACCATAGGTCAGCCTCAAGCATTCGTTGTGAATCTGATGTGCAAGTTCTCGAGTTGGCACAATCACCAAAGCACGTAGTCCTGGGTCCACCTGATCTGTAATGCTTGCTATAGGTGTTTTGAGAGCTGCCACTAGCGGGAGCAAATAGGAAAGGGTTTTCCCAGTACCTGTGGGTGAGATGGCGGCTAGATCGCGGGACTAATCAAACTGACCTTAGTCTACAAAGCCCAGATGAGGATCAGAAGGGAAACGCACTTTCAATAACACCGGGACTGCATGGGATTGGATACTCGTCGGGTAATTGTATCCACTTTTTGAAAGGTTTTGGTAGACGTGGGACGGTATGTCATACTCTTTGTAGAGGGCTTCAAAAGTATCGACAGCTTCAGGAATATGGCTACCTTTTGAAATGACCTTGTGCCTCTCTTGCAGCCTTTTCGTATCTAGGGATTTCTGTGCATCGTCTTCTATGATATTCTTGGCTGCCTCATCCTCCCCATTGACTCTCTTCCTCTTTTCCAAAGGTTGTTCAGACAATAAACCCTTCTGTTTACGTTTACCTGTGCCAGTGCAAGCAGACTTGAAGAAGTCTAGCTCTGCTGGCAACTCATTCAGTGTGTCAATTTGACTAGTCAGGCGTTTTACTTTCTGGAGTCGAGGGAGATTAATTACTAAGAGCACTCCTGTTAAACAAGACATACAACGAATAAGCTGACATCCTTCCCATATTTAGTTTTGTTGAAACGAACTCCCCCGCTGGATAAGAGTTGAAATGTCTCCATGAGGACGGAGGTTGACGATGCACTCTTTTCTGCTTATGTAACAAGTAGGCGACCAACTGCTTTCGTGCAGCTGCGATGTAGTTATATCTGAAGAAGTTGAAAATATCCTGAGATGATTCCCTGGATGTTGAGCGGACGTAAGCGAGGCCTTGCGCTACACAGAATATCTTCCAGAAACCAATTCAGACATGTTCTGAACATCATGCAACTTCTAATCACCGACTTCGGGGTCCACAGCTGTCTTCTATTGTGCAATTGTTACGATCTCACAAGTTACAACCTTCTATTCCTTGCCTCTCGCATCAGAGCTATCCTTAGCTATCCGTATGGAGCGCTGCAGCGGACCGTCAAATTCCATGATTCAGATAATATTTAATTCCACCGATTTTGAACCAATGAACGATGTGAATCTGTCTTGCTTTTAGTAATCCTGTGGACTCGTACCATTTCGGAGTATACTCGGGCAGACCTGAGGTCATCTAGGAAGAAGATGGGCCCCTGATCATACCACATGAGTATTCTGGGCCGGGGCTGGCCCGTTGATTCTCGCACTCAGAGTAAGCGGGTGATTTAATACCCCCCTTGAGAAAGAAAAGACGACAATCAATGCAGTTACAAACCCTCTTGACCATTGCAGCCATTTGTGTCACTTGTGCTCTCGGAGCCGTCATCGTTCCTGGTGCGACGTGGACCGATACCAGTGGAGATGTTATCCAGGCCCACGGTGGTGGGTTTCTCAAAGTGCGCATATTCACTGACAGTTTCCTTCAGAGGCACTCAAGCAGTCAGGTTGGGTCTATGTTCTATTGGTTCGGTGAAGACAAGTCACACAATAGTGTACTGTTTAAAGCAGTTTCCTGTTACTCGGTATGTAATTCTCGTCAAAGTATCCATATCTCATACATTTTCAGTCTTTCGATCTGGTTTCGTGGACACGCCAAAATGATGCATTGACTCCCATCCCTGGCACCAACATATCTACCTCGAACATTGTAGAACGTCCCAAAGGTCTGTACCACGACCTTCAAATGATCGTTTGCTCATGTTTTCGTTAGTTGTCTTCAACAAGTTGGTGAGGTCTCAACCCTAGGATTTTCATGATCGTCTCATATCCGCACTCAGACCAACCAGTATGTGATGTGGTTTCATTCCGACACCTCAAAGTACGTGCAACCCTTCTACTAACAAGAGATATGGGATGAACCGTGGTCAGTTACGGGGCTGCCCAAGTCGGGGTGGCTACTGCATCAAGCCCGTGTGGCCCCTACACCTACAGGTCTAGCTTCAAGCCACTTGGCGCAGATTCACGAGACATGGGACTGTATCAAGATGGTTAGTAATCTACCGAGCTCGGTATTCATTGATCGCCAATCTCCGTCTTTAGATGACTGTAATATCTCATTTATTCCATCGAGAATACCACAGCTTATTGTCTGCATAGCTGCACAGACTGTATACCTCCTGTACGCTTCTGATAACAATCAAAACTTCAAAATATCCAGACTCGACTCAAGTTATCTGAACGTTATATCTCAGGTCAGCGTCTTATCTGGCAAGTTCATACTCTTCGTTGTGTTAGAGGTTGTTTATTTACTGACATAGGGTCAACATTGGAATCTCCTGGAATTATAAAGCGCAATGGGGTTAGTGAAGAATTAATTTGGCCCTTTATATCACTTTTTCATGAATCGACAGGTTTTTTATCTCTTTGCGTCACACACAACGGGATGGGACCCAAACCCGAACAAATTTTTCTCTGCTTCCGTGAGTTTCCTGAAGTACAAGGTAATCGAGGCTTGCTTATTACTATTTTAAGTCACTCTTAGGTCCTTGGTCGGCACAAGCAGATATAGCGCCAGCTGCAACTCGTACTTACTTCTCCCAGAACGCATTTGACATGTTGTTGAGCTCAAGTTTTGCAATTTACATGGGTGACCGCTGGAGACCGTCCTTGCTAGGTAGTAGCAGATACATGTGGTTTCCCATGACCTGGGGTACTGGAAAACCTCAAATCGTAGCTGCCGATGTATGGAGTGTTGATCTGTCTGCAGACACGTTCAATGCTGCTATGGGCACGAGTTATGAGGCCGAATCTGGTACTCTCAGTGGAGCAGCTCAATTATTGACTGATACGTCCTTCTCTGGTGGGAGTGCTGTTGGCTGGCTTGGTAAGCTTTCCAAGAGAAATGGGCTCATTTAAAAATGATGAATCATGAATCAAGGCAATGGTGGATCTCTCACTATTAATGGCGTCCAGGGTGTAGGCAGGGATCAATGGGTCTCATTGTACTACGCCAATGGTACAGACAGTTTCTATAATCCAAGATCCGAGCTCATGTAATGCACAGGTGACTCAACGTGGAGGAATACTACGATCAGGTACGTTCTGATTTTTGACGCGTCGTTGATAGCTGAGTCGGTCCTGCAGTGTCAATGGTGGCTCTTTCGCTGTTGTTGATCAGCCAAACACTGGTGGTGGGCATGTCATCCTCTCAGTTCCGGTAAAGTTGAATTTACGGAATGGAGCCAACTCCATTACATTCTCGGCAAACCAGAATTGTATGTTTTGAATTTTCCAATGAGTTTAAAAAATCTTACGGTGATCCTAGCTTATGCCGCTGATCTTGACAAGATTATTGTCTACACTGCCACATGAATGGTTCATATGTTGGTGCTGCTATCTTACAAATTATGGCATGAAATTCGTGCGAGGTCCATAGGTGATTACCTAAATAATGTTCCTCTAAATACGAACATCAAAAAAATATTCTAATTGATTCATGCTCCCGAGTAAATTTCACCCCTTTCTTAAGTTGCTCAGAGTGCTTAATCAACCTTTGGAAGAATCATAAAAAGAAATTAGTCACCTGAAGGAAAATGAGTATCGCGTTTGGTGCAAGGTGAACTGAAGCATGAACCCATCTCTTGAAAAAATAGAAAACCTTCCTCTCGGAAGGAACAAATTAAAACTAGGGGGACGGGAGCATCGGATCATGAACGAGAAACAGGTTACACTGAAAGCAGATGACTCACCGAGACCATCACGCGCGACCTCAGCACGTCCGACAGTTAACATATGGATGAACATATAGCTGTCGAATTGAATTGGGACCATTAATGGCAGGTAATCAAGCCAGATACACACTGGTCGCGACTGTCCCAGCCAAACAACTCGCAAGAAAGTGTGTCAGTGAATTGTCTTTGAGCTCGCAATCGAAGGGTAAGGTGGTGTAGAGTAAGATAATCATAGCAGTGATCAAATAACTGAAAGATAACGCGCATCGAGGGACGTACTCGAGATGTTTCAAAGATTATGGGCTGTAAGTACCGTTTGTGGTCGAGAGCCTTCAACACTCACATTCATGAGGCTCATCTCTGAGTCATAGTGTACCCTCACACCACCAGCACCTACCAGCATCTACTGTATTTGGAGCATCCCTCTTCCCAGACCTCTCGAACATGTTGAAACCCTTTAAAAGCATTCAGGCAGTTATACTGTTCGCCTGGTTCGCGGATGAGGTCGTTCATCATGCGGACAAGAATGGATTGGCATCAAATTTGTATTTAAACGATCCGCAAACAATGCACCTGAAGAATTACCTGATATAGCACCTAGTGCACCAGCGAAACCTGCAGCAAATAATAATTGGGATGTTGAAGGCTTGCCATTATGTGAGAGACGCTGCTTGATCTTTTCATAACTCCCGATCCGGACCAAGGCATAAGACATTTGCCGCATAAATAACGCACTGTCGACATAAAAATTTCCCAAGCCAGACTGGGTGATGGAGGAGCGAATAACGAACATGGTTGAGGGTGATAAAGATCCTGAGAGAGGCTTTGATGTTTGCATCAGTCTGAATATTTCTACTCGGAAAGGGATTCCAGATAATTGATATTGGGGATACATCGAAGTGCACGACCCAAGTACTGGTCTTTGAGTGGACTGCACAGCTTACTTAAGCTAGGGATTCCTGTGTGAATTAGCATCGCAGAGTTGATGTGATCTTCAACCTCCTAACCTGTCAAATGAATTTAGATCTTGTTGAGTAGCTGGAGTGAAGGTAGAGCGCGTAGTCAGTAGTCATCCTGAGGGCTTCTCTTCTGCCAATAAAACCGGCCTTGGAGAAGAAATGCATCGTTCGACGTTCGATGTTCGACTATGCCACTTATAAGACTATCTGGTCCGGTGACAACGTAATTGGACGGTCGGTACCTGACAAGAAAAATGCTTAACGCAGTGTCATCGGCGACATCCTTCATGATCATGGACGAGTAATCTGCGGCAAGTCCGAGTGTTTATCCAACGATAATTCTAGCAAGGGACCGATTGTAATTCAATGATTAATTCGAAGTGCTCTTCCATGCCTCATGGTGGTGGACATAAACTATGCATTTGGATCCATAGGTACTCAACTTTGACGGATCCGCTCCGAAAGTGATGTAAAGGCCTTGTAAAGGCCTCTAACGTATGAACCCAGTGACTGCTAGAAGTCAGAAGTCATTTTGAAGTGTTCAGCATCCGACCAAACTTGCCTTGCCGTGCCGTCTGGAACCAGATCAAGGTGAATCTGCCTTACGATATGATTCAGGCATGACATGCGCTTCGCTTAAGGCTGTATTCTCGTTGCTTTGGACCAAAAAATAAATTTCAAAGAGACAGGGCAGTCCCATGCATGGATAGATACGGAAAGAAACTGAGCTTTGAAATCTATATGGATAAAATGAATCCGACCTCCTCATGGCTTGTTGTTCTGGTGTTGTTCTGGTATTGGGCCCGTGCGAGTATCGTATTTGGTTAGAACTGTGAGACCAAATACGACGCGACTGTGTCCTTTCCTCTTGTTGTTGATTCCTCTCTTCTACCCCCCACTTTCTTACAATGAGCGCTCACGACAACGAAGATCTCATCGACTACGAGGATGAGCATGATCTTGTACCAAACACGGGCACCGCAGCCGCAACGACCAATGGTGCCCCAGCAACATCTGCTGGCGGAGAGGGTGAAAAGGACAAAAAGACCTTTTCTGGCATCCACTCGACGGGCTTTAAGTAGGTATTCTAGAAAGCAAGCTCCACCTCGCTTACGCGTCATGTGTTAGGGACTTCTTGTTGAAACCAGAACTTCTGCGTGCTATCAGCGACCTTGGTTTTGAGCACCCCTCTGAAGGTTATTTTCCTCAATTTTAAACCGATGAGGTTTACCTGATTTTGTTCAGTTCAACAGGAATGTATTCCTCAGGCTGTTCTTGGAATGGATGTTCTGTGTCAGGCAAAGTCTGGACATGGAAAAACTGCAGTTTTCGTTCTTGCGACACTCCAACAATTGGAACCTGTCAATGGCGAAGTCTCCGTTATAGTCCTTTGCCACACGCGTGAACTCGCCTTTCAAATAAAAAACGAGTACACTCGTTTTGCCAAGTATATGCCCGATGTCCGCGTCAACACCTTCTACGGCGGTACCCCTGTTACTAAAGACATTGAGGTTCTTCGTGACCGAAGTAAATGCCCTCACATTGCTGTCGGAACGCCTGGTCGACTTCGTGCTCTCATCCTCGAGAATGCCCTGGACGCCCATCGTGTGAAACATTTTGTGCTTGATGAGTGTGACAAAATGCTTGAACAGCTTGGTTAGTCGAGTTTGGGGCTTTCATATCCACTTCATTCATTCATCTGCTGTATCGACCGCCTGGATCTTTTTTGAGTTCATCCCATCACCGGCATTTTTATTGCTATACGGGTGTTATCATGAAGAGCTGGTTTATCTGGGATTGTGATGTTCCGGAGGACCGCTCGGAAACGTGCAGGGCAGGGGAGAATACGGGCACTGAAGCAATGACCAAGGCCACTCTTCCATCGATCGCTATAGAAGCCTGCAATGACCTGATGCAACTTTGGTTCTTCTGCTTTTTACTTTCCTTGAAATTGTTTTGCAGCCAGATCATCTAATTGCAACATCGCCTCCCAGACATGCGTCGTGACGTTCAAGAAATCTTTCGTGCAACCCCTCATCATAAACAAGTTATGATGTTTTCTGCAACTCTGGCAAAGGAGATTCGGGTTACATGCAAGAAGTTTATGGCCAATGTATGGATCATTTTTTCGCCGTTCGGTCTGAATAATTTGCCTTGTTGCATAGCCCTTAGAAATTTTCGTCGATGATGAAACTAAACTCACGCTTCACGGATTGCAACAGCACTATGTGAAGTTGGAAGAAGTGCAAAAGAACAGGAAGCTCAATGACTTACTCGATACTTTGGAGTTCAACCAAGTTTGTCGTCACACTGTTAATCCTCCTCCACCGGCCATTGATGTAATCCAGGTTGTCATCTTTGTCAAGTCAGTTGCCCGCTGTATTGAGTTGGACAAGCTGCTCGTCTCTTGTAACTTCCCAAGTATTTGCATTCATTCTGGTCTTGCTCAGGAGGAACGGTGAGCTGATCTCAGTAGTGAAAATGATCTGTCTATTGACTTTTGAACGCAGTATCAATCGATATACAGCCTTCAAAGCCTTTGAAAAGCGGATTCTTGTAGCTACAGATATTTTTGGTCGTGGGATTGATGTCGAACGTGTCAACATCGTTGTCAATTATGATTGCCCGCCTGACGCAGACACTTATTTGCACCGTGTTGGGTACGTAATAGTATGACTCTAGGCTGATGATTCGACTTAAAAGGTTGAATTAGCCGTGCTGGCCGCTTTGGCACCAAAGGTCTTGCCATCACCTTCGTAACCTCAGATGTCGACCAAGAAGTCATGTCTACAATTCAAGCGAGGTTTGAAGCTATCATCTCTGAGTTGTCCAATGACATCGACCCTGCCAGCTATAGTATGTATTTCCTAGTCTCACTCTGCAAAAGAATTAATACCAGTACAGTGACATCGTAGATTTTTTAACGTACTCCCTACCTTGTTGTGATCTTGAAATGATTGTAATGGTACTTGGAATTGTTCCTTTAATTATGAAAGATTTCTTCTGAAACAATGATGCAATCTATGACGTCAATGTTTGCCGGAATTATGATGGAGGACCGGCCGGACTTGACTTGACATCTCGTTACTTTCTCGTTACTTTACTTTGCGTTCGGGCCAGCACTTACGATACAAGCATTATGCGCCGAAGACCTGGCCAACTTCTTTATCCCAACACCTACTTCAGAGACAACGTGCTTTCTGTGTCAGGTTATACATTCGAAAAGGTTTGCCTCGTTGACAATGCACCTTGGAAATCCTTTAACTTAGTCCTAGGCCACACCATGGCATGATACGGGAGGAATGACGATTTTAGCTGAAGGAAATAATCTCAAAGATGGCTCACGTGTACTAGCAAAAATTGCACCTGCACAGTCTAATGCTTCAATGTGTTTAGAGAGGGAGGCACATATGTATGTCTTTTTCTCTATCCATACCGAAATACAATTATCGTCCATGATAGACTTGGAAAGTTTGCCGGAACATCTGAAGGCAATAGCGCCTCTTTCCGGATGTTGGACTACTTGAAAATACCACACGAGCACGGAGATTGTGTTGTTCTAATATTGTCTCATCCGGGACCAAACCTATTAGGGCGTTATCTTCCTGCCAACAAGGTCAATGATTTGCTACTTGTTGACACTGCTCGCACACGACCTGTAACATTATCTGATGATGAGATGATGGGCGAACCAACTACTTTTGAGGAAAGGCTTGAGGTTCAAGATGATATGGCAGATTATGATATAATGGACTTGGCTTCATTTCTTGAGTGAGCCCTTGTACACCTTGCCACTTGTTTTTTCCTAATTCTCTCAAGGTTTGCAATACAGGCTACGCATTGTCTTGAGATCTTACACAGGTAGGTGCATTGCCTTTGATTGGTATCTGTTCGCTTATCTTCTTCAGAGAAGGCATTGTCCATAGAGAAGGTGATCTTTGATTTTGATTACCTTATCACTGCTCATGTTCATTGAATAGTTCGTGGAAACGCTTATCACTTGAATTCCCATTCCGGTTCTGTGCGCTTTGTCCATTTCGGGAATCGAGCCGTATCGCTGGAGAACTTTGGTTCGCCCTCGCTGCTTGTCTTATCAACCAATGAAGAAGTTCAGAAGTTGAAGGTCAAAGAGGCGCTCTGCTATCTTGCTCCTGAACAGACAGGCAGCATAGAAACCATGACTCAGGATCATAGAACGGATTTGTATTCGCTTGGAATTCTCTTCTGGACCCTCTTAGTTGGGCGTGGACAAATGCCATTCGAGGGAGGGCCTCTTGAGTTGTTGCATGCTATTGTACAAAAGCGACCTATGCCAGTCCATGAAGTCCGGCGGGATATCCCCCAAGTACTTGCTAATGTCGTCGACAAGGTATGTTGTAGTATCGAATTTACTCATGAATTGCTCTGAGTAATTTTGTCTAACATTAATATTAATCCCAGCTGCTGGCAAAAGGCCCAGATTTACGATATCAGAGTGCCCATGGTCTCAAGGCAGATCTTCTCGAGTGCCAGAGGCGTCTTCTTGCGACGATATCTTGCCCCGCGGAACAACAACCCGAGGTATATGACGTGGATTCAATTTTAGTCGTTCTCGTCTCAAACATTTTAAAGCTTATTCCTCTTTTTGATATCGCAACTCAAGATCGATTCATGGTTTGTGGATCAACTAATTTCTCCAATGATACTCACATGTGACATGCAGGAATTTACGATCCCCATTGCTTTGGTGAGTATACGTCGCTTTTCTTAGGAACCTTGAACTCATAGAATAATCAGTTCGGGAGGGATAGGGAATTGGACATCATTCGGGGCGTCAGTATGTATAATCACTTTTTTTTTTACCCAAAAGTTCAGCTGAAAATTGATGTCAGTCCGAAATGTATCAATAAGCTTTTCGCGCCATTTCTCCTCCTCTCCCATATGGGCTAAGTCTTCTTTGAACCCCTCGAACGTTGTGACTAGCACCTACGATGATAATTGTGACTCAACGTTATCTCGAAGCGAATCAACTAGTGACGTTACTGTTCTTGATGACACAGGTCTTGCACTTGATGGCTCTTTGAACTTGCCAGGGAGTCCATCTTCTGGGAGAGAGCTTCGGCGGGCGGCATTTTGCAATAGGACAAGGGTGCCGAAAGCACAGGTTGTCTTTGTGTGTGGACCTCCAGGGTGAGCGTCTTAATCTCAAGTAAATGTTATTCTATGGACTTCTTTAGGATTGGGAAAAGTTCCATGATCCTGGCGAATCAAGCCAAATGGCGATGTGAGCTTATTTTGCTTCATTTGTATCTGACTTCAAATAGATCTTTGATCGCAGCTCACGGTTTGTGGGGTCAGGCTAAGTTCCAGAATGTAGATTCCGCTCCTTTTGCTGCATTAGTAGGAACAACTGTATCTCTTCCCACCATTCTCTGACTTCCTTCAAGTTAGGGTGCCTGTCATCTGTCCTCCGCCAATTGATGGTATTCCATACCGATCTCCAACGTTTCGTCACAATTTTCAAGGAGCGACTCGGCCCTCAAATATGTAATGTGCCCCTCCTCTACCAAGGAACTCCTGAACTTCGAGATGTCTTGATGGGTTCTGATGTTCCTAGTGGCCCACCGAAAGAATGTCTCACGACTCGTGAGTTACGCGCAAGATTCCAATCTTTGGTTGAACACGTTTTTGCTGTCATCGCTGAGACCCGGCTCTTTGCCCTTTTCTTGGATGATTTACATGAAGCTGATCAATCGTGCGTAATTTTTCTTTTCAACTTCTGTGTCGCTTGAGCTCTTGCCAGGACAATGGATCTTGTTTCTACGCTGGTAAACTCTCGGAGCCGAATGGTGGGTCTAACCATCATCAGTATATATAATCATTAACAGGGGAGTACAGCTGATATTCGTCACCCTCCGCTCTGATAAAATGTGACTTCGCCTCTTATGCCATGCAGCTCAATGCTGACGTGACATGCAGTGAGCTCGTGGAGCGTGTCAAACAAATGTTTTCTTCAAGAGCTCACCCAACCTGGATTAACGTCGAGCCTTTGCCTTTTTCAGCAATATCAACTTTGGTTTCAAGGACTTTGCACAGGACCAAGCAAGACTGCGCGCCACTCTCAAGTTTTATCCACCAGGCATCTTGTGGCAATGCTTTCTCTGCTCGGAGTATTTTGACGACATTACAACGTCAGCGCCACGTATGATCACCATCGAAACTGTCAATTCCATCTTCCTGATTTCTCCCTCTAGATTTTGTTTGACTGGAAACAAAATTACTGGGTGTATGAATATATCATGTAAAATATCTTTTTCACCTCATTATTTTGACAGTTATGACATGAGAGCAGTGGAGGAGAGCATGGTTAATCAAAAGATCTCTGATCAGACAGACTTGACGTTCCTTCGTCGACATTTGCGCGAATTACCGGCTGAGGTCAGGAAATACTTGACTTGGGCAATTTTTTTCGGTGAAACGTAATTTCGAAAACAATAATCATTTCGAGCAGCTTCTGACATCATTTTAGATTCAAAGTCACGGAAGTAGCTTTTATGATGGACTGGGAAGATAAAGGAGGGAGCGGTAATGAAGAAGAACCGGACAACAAGTGGGACCTCTACAAGGCTGTGACACATTTCCGAGAGGCAGGAGCCAGCGTCACCCATACCTCGATGCAAAGCCTGCAGATTGCCCTTTCCGAAGGATGGCTCATTCAAAGGGCAAGGGATATGTGTAGTTTTGCTCATGATCGATATCGACAGGCCGCACAGGCTGAAGCTGAGACACTACCCCCGGAGAGCATTGCCAAGATGTCATTCCGTGTACGTTGTTGGCCTGTAGGCGGGGTTTTTAATCATGAATTTCCTGCCTAGATCATTCTCATGATGCTCCATGAAACTCCCATCGATGTTTACCGTGTGGCGGAACACGCCAAAAGGTATGTGTTTGGTTCCCGAGACAATTTGTAGCACATCCATAATTTTCATTGAGGTGTCTACCGCTTTTGCATGAGCATTCCCAAAGAGACGAATTGCTTGACATTCTAGTTGATGCTGGTGAATCAGCCTGGGATAGAGGCGCTCATGAGGTATTTGAGATCGTGGTTGGATTGTTTCTTACTCAAGTTTGCTTCATAGATCGCAATGCAATCATTCATCAGTGCTCGTACTCTTTTTCGTCAGGATCCATGGACGGAAGATCCCTTACGGGTATATACCGTTCTCCATCGTCTAGCATCGTGGGTCATAATCTGCTGGAATGGTTTTAATTTTGACTCAATCGAATGCAGGCTTTTCCAGTGGAAAGGTCACTTTTCAAAGTTTTATCTCGAATTCTAGGTTGAACTCCGACCAGGTGACCTTGAGGCCTCTGATGAGATCGTCGCAGAATGCTTGAAGCACATTGACAAAGTCGGAGACAAGTGTGCGATGCTTCAAAGGCGATCTAGAAATTTTTGGCTGCGGGGTTGCTTCCAGGAAGCATTCAACGACACCCTCTTGGCTCTCAAAATCCTCGGTGTTAATCTCAACCCCACACCAACAAGGCGAGAAACTGACACGATGTTTGAGCAAATTAGGAACGAAATTCTTTCCATTGGATTTGATGAAATCCTTTCTATTCCTCGTTCAAGTGACCCTAAAATTGAGCTTGCTATTGCGCTTCTGAATGATGCTGGTACATATTCTACATGTTTCATTATTCTTAATCCTCACTTGTTTGAGGCATAAATGCTTATCGAAGCTCTGTACCTCTTGTACTGATGGATTTGATTGGACTTACGGTGTGATCCCTCTTCCCTTATTTTTCGCCTGGGTCTCATGGTCATATACAGTGCATTCAACTGGCACTACGGTAGGTGTCTGTTTGTACTCAAATGTTCAAGCAAATAATCCGCCCCGCTAGCCATGGCATGTCTGCTGGGACGGCGCTCGGTTTCTTTTGGGTTTTACCAGCTACAGCAGAGCGCAGAGGTTTATATCGTTTCGCCACTGACTTAGGGAGATTGGCCTTGAAAATCGCGGACAAGCACGGGTCCATATCAGAGAAATGGTTTGACTGTCTTCATGGCTCCATAGCTACTCATCGAACTTTCTTCAGTCGCGTTCGGGTCCTCTTTTGTGGTCTCATTGCTGGTTTCGACCAGGCGCACCTAGGATCACATCTTGAGCTCCTGGGCGAAGCTGTTCGATATGGCGAAACAGTGGGGGATAGGTATATTTCTTCGAAATTCCGAGATGTACTGCTGAAATATGCAGGCTATTTACCTTTCTTGCAAAGATTCATAGTATGTGCATCAGACTGTACATTTGTGATCATCGTAAGGCTTCATCAGGGCTCTGTATGTTCTAATCTGATTACTTCAGTCTCGGACTTGGTGGTCGCTGCCGACGAGGTACAGTCCATATCAACAATTGTCTCGAATAACAAATTTTAATTAATTTAGGTGGCGGCCGATGTTGATCTGTGCCTTCTTCAAAGAGAATTCGGTATTTTGGTCATGGGTGAGTCTAACGCGGCGAGTTATCGGCTGTCGAGACTCATTGAAAGACAGGTGTGATTAATTGTATTCGTGTGTATGGCGGCTACGCCGAATCTAATGACCTTATTACGCTCTTTGATGTCAATGGCTTTGTTGAGAAGGATTTGTTTGATCAAGTTCATGAGACTTCGAGCAACGCCGCTTTGATCATGAATTGGTATGTTAAAGTAATTTAGTAATTTATCGTCAGACTGCTGACTAACTGCTATAGGTACAACTCATTCAAGGTCAAGTCATACATGATCAGATATTTTATTCTACAGCTGAAGGTTTGGTATTTAGCTTGTCAGTTATTTCTGCGTCGGTTTTGTAGAAGAGGCTGCAAAGCTCGGTTTCTCTCTCTATAAGACACGCGACATCCATCCCAAATATAAAACTTCAAATAGTTTCGCTCCCGAATCAAGTCTGATATTCACTGGCCACAGACACATCCGTTATGCTCTATTCTTCCACAGCCTGGCCCTGATTTTCTGTATTCGGCGAGGTATTTCTGCAAAATCCCGAGCACAATATTTGGAGCAGGTGCAGGACAATCAGGCGTATCTCAAACGGTAATCACAATTTCTGACAGGCCATCCGATCACATTGATCAGGCACACGACAGATGGGTATCCCCGAGTCCTGTCAATGCAAGCACTTGGATCACCCTTGTGGTGCGCCATCCTCTATGAGACTTGCCCAATGGACGGCTTAACTTACGACAGGAGGCTGAATTATCGTCGCTGCTCGGTGATCCGAACGCATTTCGACTATATGACCTTGCTATCAGGTTCGTCTTTGTGGCCTCCTTTACATTTCACATCTGAAGCTCGCTTAAGGCTAGCTATGGAAAACGAGTGGCTTTTGGAAGAGGGTTGGGGTCTTTTCCTGGTATTGGTATCAACTTTTCGTGTTTACAACCTCTCATCGTCTGAAAGCAAGGGTCGCATTATTTGAGATGCGGAATCGACGGCCTCGGTCAAGAATTACAGCGACGAGGAATCGCGCGGCAAGCGCAATGGGGCGCTAGAGGCATTGTGTGAGTGCTTCCTTGTGTCAATCAATCAATACCTAAGCTTGTAGGAATTACATGACGAGTATTGTTGGGACCAAACCACAGCAAATATTCAAAAAGTCTCTATTTACAGTCGATGCTGGGGTCCAAACGGAAACATCGTCAGACGGAATTGTCGATGCCCCACAAACGGTCAAGCACAATAGGATTGACCCACCAGGACTGGAGCCTAGTCCGTCTGCATCCGACCTTGCGTCCATTTTGAAATGGAGCACAGATATTTCCAGTGACATTAACCTGTCGTCAGGTGATTACTCCATCATTAACATTGATTTATGATAATGTTGACTTGCAAATAAACGAACTTTGAAGCTTTGCAACGATTAACAGAAATTGCCACAGGTAATTATGCTTGTATAGATCCTATACCAACACTGAATCAATTTCATAGAGGTATCTCGATCACAGAATACGTGCGGTACGTCCGGTGGAAGAATGGCCTTTTTCCTTTAGAGATTAAAATTCAACCAAAATTACAGTTGTTATCGCCCGAGAAGCGGGAGACTACGTCGTCGCTACGAGCATGCAACCTCCAGACAGTTGTCAAGTTCATGAGTGAGCCGCCTTCACATGTGCAAGCTTGAAAACAGACTTCTGATGGGGGATCTAGGTACTTGAAATCGATGCGGACCATTAGTGACCCCCTCCAAAAGGCGATCATACAGCATGGTGATACTTCCATTCCTGCATCTTTTCCTCTGCTCATATCATAACGCTGGCACAGCCATTAATTCAAAGGAGAAAATACATTATGACGATGCGTCGAGTGACTCTCGTTTCTCGTCAGAAGCAGGGCAAACATCGTATAAATCTGTTCTTTGCCTTCCGATCTTCAGCAATAGAGGCCAGACCTTTGGGGCCATTTATTTTGCTTCAAAATATCCGTTTTCCAACAAAACGGTGACAATGATTACGCTACTATGTCAACAAGCAAGTATTAGTATTGCAAACGCCCTTCTCTTCAGATCTGTACAGGCTGGGACGCGAGAGAATCTGAAAATGATTGCTGCTCAACGAGAGTTCTTGGAAGATGCCCGTCGAAGTAGGGAAGATGCATTGAAAGCTACGAAGGCATGCATCAAATTCCGTCTCTTCAACCTTTGTTCACATCCATCGTAGATCAAAAGCAATTTCTTAGCTTCAATGAGTCATGAATTACGAACTCCTTTCAGGTGGGCATCAAGGGTTTATTTCGAAAGGTACTGGCTTGCTCAGTCGATTGAAGTTCATTTTATGGACTGCTTGATCTTCTTTCTGGGACAGAACTTAACCCAGGACAGAATGAAATTGTTCAAACTGCGAAGCAGTCTTGTGAATTGCTTTTGAAGGTATTTTGAGCTTTCGCATCCGCACACTTCGATGTCAATTTTTGACAGATTATCGACTCAATTCTCGACTACAGCAAGCTGGAAGCCTCAGGTTAGTCATGAAACCAATCTGAACAATCCATATTCCTGATGACCCCGATCATATTACTCAACGTATAAAGCCGTAAAGCTGGAGCCAAGTGGTTTTCTTGTAGAGGTGTGCATCTCTGTTTCTTCATTCTGCGAGCCAAACTGATCATCTTGCGGTAGAATATAATTGCGGTGAATATCATATTATTATCGCGTACCAAAGTGGCACAGGATTTAATCACACGTTAGGATTGCATGGAGTTATTACTACCAATGGCAACAGAGAAGCTCGATCTATCTTTTAACATTGAACCTAATGTTCCAGATTGTACGAGAGGACCATGGTCACCTAGAGCAATCAAACTAATATAGCGTATTGGTAGGGGTGTATGCCGACTACGCTCGTATCCGCCAAGGTGATTTTGCACGTCTTCTCGGTCTTCTCCTTGTCAAAAAAAACTGATACATCCCAAAGTTTTAATGAACCTTATTGGAAATGCTGTGAAATTCACAGCTAGCGGCCATGTCCGTGTCAACTGTTCTGCAGAGCAGTTAGTGCAGATCCAAAGCTCTTCAGACACAATGGCACTGCTCAAGTTTGATATATTGTCAGTCGATTTGTGCCGCTCTTGCACATGACCTCAATCGTGACTCAATAGTGATACTGGAATCGGTTTGTCGGCTGCAGATGTCGACCTGCTTTTTGTTCCCTTTCAGCAAGCAGATGTGCGTCCGATTTAAACGGTTGTGACGTCAGTTGATTACTTGGTAGAACTCTTCAACTCGTCGCTTTGGTGGAACTGGCTTGGGGCTCTCGATTTCCAGGCAATTGGTCAAGCTTATGGGGGGTTCAATAGGAGTCAACTCTACACTCAATGTTGGATCTCAGTTTTGGTTTACCATCCCTGTCAAGCAGTACACTTCGGACGATACACGCAAAGTGAGTCGACTTCCACGTTAACAATTATCAGGCCCTGAACTCAGGCAGGCCAGTTTGGAGCTTCATCAACTAAAATTGAATCTCAATCGGACAAGGCGCTTGGAAATATTAGTGTTTTCGTCTTCCGAGGCGACAATTAAATTTCTGAAGACAGTTCTTGAGCAGTTTCGCGTCCATACTACGATGGACAGAAAAGAACTCCAGACTAGAATACGAACATACGCTGCAAGTGGTGTTACATTGGATTTCATCATTTCAGATGATCGGATCGAAGGGGCAGCCGAAGATCTTGCCCGTATCTTGGATGAACTGTCCTTGAAGGGAACTAGGGTCATTCACTTTTATACTCCCACTATCAGTCATACTGGACAACTTGCCGTTCCCACTAGTGATAAGCACCCCCTCATATTCAGGTTGACGAAGCCTCCAAGGAAGTGTCGTATGCTGCAGGTTTTGGCGCAGTTGAAGAACCTTTCCGACAAGTTGACACCCATCCATGTATCCGACCTCATGAAGGCTGCTGAAGATGGCTTTTCTGCTCAGCGGATGCTTTACGGGAATGTTCTAATTGCGGAAGGTATATTTATCTATATCACCGACGTAGAAATTCTATCCAACTATATTCAATTCAGATAATCCGATTGCCCAGAATCTCTTGGTGAAGCAACTCGAGAGACATGATCTCAAAGTTACTGCCACAAGCAATGGAGAGGAGGCTATATTCGGCAAGCACATATCCTTCATATCCACTGTTTTATAACCGACATATTAGAATGGGAGAAGCATGAATCAGGTTACTACAGTTTGGCACTTTTTGACCATCGTTAGTACAATTATAATGGTCATCTCCTCTTCTCCATTATCACTTTAGATATGCCTATCTGTGATGGCGTTGAAGCTGCCAAACGGCTGCGTTTGCTTGAAAATAAGCGGAAAACTTCTGTCTATCTCCCAGGTAATTAACACCATCACAAATTCGATTTATGATTTGACGTATTAAACTTAGTCGTCGCTCTTAGCGCCGATTGCCAGGAGGCCACAAAACAGTTGTGTTTGAGTGCTGGAATGAATGCTTTCTTCAGTAAACCCTTGAAGAAAAGTAAGTCCTATATAGTTGATGGTGTCCGACACACCTGATGCACTTCCCCAAGATGATCTTCTTGCTATTCTTTCGATGTTTGGTCAAGGATAATGGCACTTCACAGCCGCTTTAATTCACTGCACTTTTATATGCTCCCGGAAGATGATTTGCTAGACGATTGTACATTTACTATTGCTTTGATTTCAGAGTGCTAGAGAGACCATAGTTTCATACCTTGGTTGCTCTCGCTACCAGGATGTTTAATTAAACGTAGTGAACATGACTATGACTATTCTACATATAAAAGCGAGTTGACGAACAAGTCGAACCACTGTTGCTTCTAACGCGTTGGGTAGGGCGCAGGGTATGGTACATTGTTTACAGGATTGAACGGCTGATTCATCGCCTGTGAATGAACACGAGTTGAAGCACCCTGAATTTGATGAGGCATCGGCACTTGCTGTTGCACCTGTGGAGGATGTGGAGGATACATTATGGGCTGACGGCCATATTGCATTTGTTGCTGTAAATGTTGCTGGGCTTGATGACCATGAGGGTGGGGGAAATTATATGTTGGGGGACCCATGACACCTGGAGTAGGATTGTAGGCGGCAGGGTTGGCAACACTAGTAAAATAGGGGTGAGAAAGAGCTTGCGAGGCCGACAAACGCTCTGCTGGATCAAACTTGAGCAATTTCTCCAAGAGGTCGATGGCTAAAAAGTATTCAATTGAGCGTTCAAAAAGTGTGAACTATGACATACCTAGGGGCTCTGCTCTTGGGAGTAATTGGGCTAAATTCATTTTTGGATACCTTGGATATTGCTTGATAGTGATTTCAGGCTAATCAACTTGTTTAAGTAATGTCATTAAAAGAGAGAGTAAATGTCAACTGACGGAGTCCTTCAAAATTTTGGCGAATCGCTCATCGGTGGGAGTGCCGATAATGCGCATGATATGAAGTAATTGGTCCTGATTGTCTCGACCGCGGAAGAGAGGAACTCCCGAAATCATCTCAGCGAAAATGCAACCACAAGACCAAACGTCGATTGATGTACTATACGTCCTTGATCCAAGAAGCACATCAGGGGCTCGATACCACAGGGTCACCACCTGTGCAGTGAAGCGTATTTGATAGCTGATGCATATTGTGAACTAGATGCTTACCTCGTTAGAAAATGTATTGACTGGGACGCCAAAAGCTCTTGCTAAGCCAAAATCACCTAACTTGAGCTCCCCTTTGCGATTGATAAGTAGATTCTGTGGTTTGAGATCTCGATGCAAAACCTGATTTTCATGGCAAAAGGCAGTTCCCTTCAGAAGTTGGAACATGAAGCTTCTGACGACTTTGGGATCTAGGGCACCACGATCGCCGTGTTGATCCATGTACTTTTTAAGGTCCTGCTCGCAGAACTCGAAGATGAGGACAAGTTTTGTTTCGCTATGGATGACATCGTGAAGGCGAACAATGTTGGTATGTTTGAGTTCTTTCATCAAAGATATCTCACGGATCGCAGTGGAGGGGGTCCCTTCCTCTGCATCCAGATGAATCTCTTTGAGCGCCACTATCTCGTTCGTTGTACGAGATCGACCCTAGACAACGGTGAAGGAGGAAATGCGGCACAACTGAGACAACTTACCTTGAACACATTGGCATATGTGCCCTCACCTTGAGTCAAGATGAGCTAAATGATACGTGTGCTTCGAGCAAAGTTGGCTGACCTAGTTTCTCCAGCTATGAAGGTGTCAGCGGTATGATGATAGTGAAGGCGTCAAAAGGCCTACCTGAATATAGTTCATATGGGAAACGCACCAAAGGAAATGAATAGTGGTATATGCCTCGACAAAAAAGACACAGCGGGTATAGAACCGAGGCAAGTAAGTTGATAGTGGTTTGTGGAAGAGGATGAGGAGAAAGCTGTGGTACTGCTAATGACCACCTCTTATGGGCTTTGCAGTCGGCCCGCCATGAAGTATTATGTAAGAATTGAGATATGATTATGTACAGAGCATTACATGTATACCCTTACATTCCATTTGGATAGACATACCAAGAAGACATGACAGTTAGGAATAAAAGATACCATTCAGGTAGTTGCTTATATACCATACCATTGAGCATAAGTCATCACAAGTGTATCAACAGTTGCATCACCAACGTGACGTGTGACGTGATGCAGATTTCTTCGTTATCACGAAATTTTGTATTTTGTACTTTCGACCAAGTGTCCAGATCGTATTTAGGTCTCCGAGTGCTTGGATAGCACTCAGAATTCTTCTTGGAGGCTTCTACAGGTGAAAATTTGCAAAACTACGCTCTCCGCGTGCTGCATTGCTAGTATTTCTTCCTTTCTACCAAAACAAGTTCTCAACTGGACTTTGAGCGTTATCTCAACTAATTGAGGACCTCTGCGGAGCATTTCTGAACGATACGCAACCTGTGAGTTGTCTTTTCCTCCGTTCCAAGTCGGCATATTCATTGGGCTTATTAGCTTATCATGAACAAAAGATACAGTGAATCATCCATTGCCATTGGTTCGGGAGTAGAGCTGGGTCATGATGAAAACATGGACAAAACCATAGTCCGAGACAGTGACCTTAGAGTTGGTCACGCAGAACTCTCCCTAGGTCAACGGTTAGCTACTATAGTCGATGCCAGCGTACATCGATCTTCTGATAGCGAAGATGGGAAGGACAACCCAACAAAACCTCAGTTGATGAAAATGAAGTCAGGGAAAAGGCTTCACATTGTTCCTGCAAATTCTCTCACGAGGACTCTAATTCAAGCTCTACATTCTTCTGATGCAAAGCTCACAGAGACCTGTCTGGCACATTCTAATGTCGACCTGATACGCAACACCGTTAAAAGATTACCTCCCCAACTTGCTATACCCCTACTGAATGCTTGTGTCGAGAGGCTGGGGAGGGGTGCACGATCCCAAAATATGAAAGGTGGAGGGGCTGGGGCAAGCGCTCAACGCGGCATGACATTGGTGACCTGGATAAAAACAGTCTTAGCCATTCATACGGGCCATCTCATGACGGTGAGCATCGATTCATAATGATAATGAAACCCTCATTAGTTGACTATCGATAGGTTCCGGACCTCGTAGCTCGACTTTCAGGTCTTCATGCCACTCTCACTGCCCGATTAGCTCTACAAGAAAGGCTCCTCTCACTAAGCGGTAAATTAGACATGGTCCTTTCGCAAATCGAGATGCGTTCTTTGATGGTACCAAAGGATGGTAAGCCTACGTCAAGAGTACAAGAATCAAACGTGAAGCGCTATGTTGAAGGCGAGAGTGATGCAAGTGATAGTGAGAATACTCGAACCGACGTGGAACTCGAGATAGGCGATGAAGAAGGTAGTATGGAGAATGTTGAGCTCGGAGGCGACAGCGAGGATAAAGACGAAGAAAATGATGCTGAAGATGATGATGGCGAAGATGATGACGATGACGGATCATCCAACGACTTCATTGATAATGAAGTAGAGGAGTACAACGACGATGACGATGATGACGATGACGAGACTGAGTGAGATTATATCAGACGAGATAAGATTGTACAATCAGCAACCATCTTTCTATGCCGATCTATCTCTGGACACATGTCCCCAAATGGCTTGATGAGCATCTTGAAGACCGATGAGATAGTTTTGCTTCTGGTGTAGTATGACGTTTTCGCTTTGTAGCAGGGCGCAGGCTTCCTTGGTATGCCCCCCCCCAATTGAGGCTCCTTGTAGTTTCTATCTGTCGATGTGAACTGCTCTAGAAGGTAACCACCTACCTCATGCTTCCTTATCTGTTCTGTCAACAAGACCTTTTGGAGTTCTACCACGTATGCCGAGGTTCGGCCGCTGACTGTTATCCACTTGATCGTTGCAGGCTCCCCAGATGGCTCGGTCCATCAGATTTGAGCGCTCAAAGGACATGAGTACTCACTAGTTGAAGGGCTTTTTGATGAGTTTTCCTCCCCTTGCCCTGGTAGATGATAAATGATAGTGCCGATGGGTTCACATCAGATCACCTACCCAACGATGTCTGAAAAGCCAATTATCGGGAAACTTGCTATCATCTGCATTGAGAGATATGGCTGTTTCACAGACATATCTGATCTTCTCATGAAGAAGTCGGACCTGTCCTTTACTGAGGGTATTACATCGTTGCTCAGGGTGTATATTGGCATGATATAATACTTCATCTTCCAATAAGCCATCAAAAACGATTTTCTGTATCAGAGGTGGATTTTACTTACCTGCAACCCAGTTTCCAACGCCAGCACTAAAAGATTGATCTAATAGCAGAGCTTTGATGGCTGTTCCTTTACGCTTAGTAATCAGGTTGGAAAATTCTGCTAGGGGCGGCATCGAGTGAATTGGGTCGAATCCTAATCCAGAAATTGGCGGATTAGAAAGTGGGGACGCGCACAGACGAATACGACCCAGTCTTCGGGCATCTCTGAATGCAATCTCAGTGGTTTGGCCAGTATCGGAATCTATAAAGTGCAAGATGAACTGCTATATTGAGATCTGTCCGAAACATGGGGTATATCTCATACCTTCATCCACCGCGGCGGCCACTCAGCATCAGAAACATTAGGCGTTTCTCTGTAGTGGGTTGGCGATTGATTTCTAACCTAGATATTGAAAAGAGATCAGGTTTGTGATAATGTACAACTGAGAAGGCCTGTACATGAAGCATCCCGGTCATGCCGAAATGCATGACGGGGTACTCTCCAGCACCATCTAGCTCCATATAGAACACCTTTCCTATGGAATAGATAAAGTCCAGGCTGCTCATCATCTCGCAGGACGCCACAAACCGTATCTGTGAGTCATGATCAACTTACGCCCAGTCAGAGTTTTGGCCTATCATGTTTTTGTATGTATCACGTCAAGAGAATTGGAGTCTGAGCTCACGAAGTCGGTGTGAGTAATGCCAGAGTACACGAGGACGTCTTCTTTGGTTTCAACTTTGACAATCATCTTGCCAGCACCGAATTCATTGAGCAACCGCGTCGCTCGCTCCACCTCTGTAAGAACACTATTATTTGATAAATTGCAGCATTTGAGTGTCAATTAATATACCCGGTAATTCAGGCATGGTGAGCTTCGGAGATTCTGATTGGAAATGTGTGATATCAGTGGTCAGCTGATGTGAGAGGCACTAGAACTTATTCAATCAAAACATAGGAATACTGAAGCAAATACCCAATAGAGAAACCATGTAACCAATGGATATTTATGTTCTGCACATTGAACCCTACTTTGCTTTGTTTGGCATTAAAGTAAGTATAGCTCAGGCGTCATTCAGTGTGGTAGACAACTGCATGTATTTACCTAAAGTAAGTATAGCTAATAATCTACTATAAGTGTTTGTTTGTCCATCAAGTTGGTTATGCTTACTTCAGGTGTCACCTGGTGTGGTAGATGACTGAGGGCTTGTCTATGGCTATACTTCCTCCACTCTGATGTCTCAGGTGTTGGAATGTTGCAAGTGTCTTGGAGGTAGGTGTGATTCATGTTGACTAAGATGGTAGGATGAAAATAGGTAAAACATGAGTGTGGTGGTTCATTCTAACACTCCTCCTGGACCATCACATCTAGGCTGTTGGTTAGGTTGAGGGATCTAGCTAATTGGTATATTGAGTCTCATGGAAGTGGTTTAGTAAAGAGGTCAGCTAAGTTTTGTACTGATGGTATATATTAGAAAATCACATCTCCCTGGCTAGTTTGTTTCTTGACAAAGTAGTGCTTTACATTGATATATTTAGTCCTTTAATGGTTTTTATGATTTAGGCTGTTGGATATTGAGCCATCATTGTCAGCATTGATTACTACTAGTGTCTTGATAGGCAGTCCAATTTCACTAAAAGATATTATCAACCATAGAGCCTGTGTGGTAGCTCTAGTAAAGACCATACATTCTGTGTCATGAATTGCCTGGGCCCCATTAAAGAACTGTACAATATGTACTCAGAGAAAGAAGACACCCCAAGAATAGCAGAAGTGATGGTGGATGACTTAGACTTTGATTTGGACAGAGAGAACAGGCTAGCTGACCTGTACCTTGAATTGTAACTTAGCTTCTCCATGATTCAATTAGATAAGGTATCAAGTAGCAAGTCATAGAGTAACTGCTTAGTTAGTAATGCGCACAGACTGTAAGAGCATAGTCATGATGACTGAGGTCTAACCCTAGAAGTTGGGTTAGGAAGAACTTAATAGAGTTCCCTAGTGTATTTGTCCTATCTTATATACATATTAGACTTGGTTTGTGCACCAAGTTCCTACAGATTATATATCTATCTAGAATGTTCTATACTATTTATGTAAGATGGTTACCTGACCTGTTCTATTTATGGCTTGAGTTGCATTATAGTCCATTAAGTTATCCAGAAGTCCTTTGAAGGCAGGTGAAAGTTGGGGGTTTAATTCTGAGTCATGACATGATTCTCCCCTCAAGATTCCTTGTCCTAAGGAATGTTTCCATCAGGTCCAATTTCCATCCTATCTTCTTTCTCTCTTCCTCTTGTTTTTTCTATTTCTTTATCCATGGATAAGTGTTATGAACCGACTAGACCCCATAGAAGAGCTGTATGATATGTACTTGGAGGAAGAAGACACTCCGAGGATTGTAGAACTAGTAGACGACGGACTGGACTTTGACTCAGACGTAGAAGGGCTGGCTGGTCCTTATATGGACTTATAGGCTTATGATCTCCACGCTTTGCCAAATCAGCGATGGAGTGATAAGATGGGATCAGTAGATGAGTCATAGAGTAACTGCTTAGTCAGTACTGTGCACAGACCATATAAAGTAGTATAAAGTCTGGACATGAATCGAGTGGAAACTCTATTGAGTTCTCTTGACCATTGACCTTAGAGTTAGGGCAGCAGCTTCATACTGGCCAACTCTCTTCGATCCTTACAATAAGTTTCACTGTATATCTTCTAGATAACCCCCTGCTAAAT
>Ga0153986_1000039_pt1 | contig 35505 bp, 46 predicted proteins | sample TSGA070MetaG_FD_104724 | JGI IMG/M metagenome (GOLD analysis project Ga0153986, IMG submission 104724) | Attine ant fungus gardens microbial communities from Georgia, USA - TSGA070 MetaG | ecosystem: Host-associated > Fungi > Mycelium > Unclassified | place: USA: Georgia, Alexander Wildlife... | reverse complement strand
GCTGTCCGCCATGGACGGACCGTGATGGCCGAGATCAGACGCGCAAGCTCAATGAATGAAGAAGAGCTCTATGCCTACTCCAAGGATATTGGAGCCCCATTACATCTATTGAAAGAGACGGCGAGGCTTAAGCGTCTGCCGGTTGTCAATTTTGCTGCTGGAGGAATAGCCACACCAGGCAAGACGCCTATATGCTTTTGAAAAACGAGGCTGACTGTGAATTAGCTGATGCTGCTCTCATGATGCATTTGGGTTGTGACGGAGGTACGTCGTCTTGATCTGGAGGGAGTACTATGCTCTATCCTTTTTTGAGTCAACTAATTGGAACTACTGTATTTTGCCTAGTTTTTGTTGGTTCTGGTATCTTCCATGTCAGTGTCATATGCTCTTCAACGAGCGGATCGTCCAGTCAGAAAATTATGATTTACCCTGCCTTTTATCTTAGTCTGGTGACCCCGCTAAACGGGCTCGCGCCATTGTCCAGGCCGTATGTTTCATCATCTACTCCTTGTAAGATGCCCGTTGCCGATAGCCGAGTTTAAGGTGACACACTATAACAACCCAAAAATTCTTGCCGAGGTCGATTGCGATTTACTGCCCTTCGCATTCAGCATTGAGATTAACTGTCACTTTGATTTTTAGGTGTCGGACAATCTCGGATCTGCCATGGTTGGTTTGACTATGTAAGTCTTGATTTGCTCTTTCGCGTGCCAGGGACACCATCTCATACCGCTTCGTACATTTAGTGATAGCAAGCTCAAGGGTGGGGAGTATGCTAAACGTGGTTGGTGAATACCTATGCCCCCCTCAACGCAAGATATGATGAAGGGTAGGGTTTCGTAGGTAATGTAAGTGGAAAGGTAGAGTTTAAAAGAGGTTCCAACATCTCAGTAACGCCTTATTGCCTTATTTCTCTATTCTTATGCCATTTGTTAGTTATTATGACTGGAGATGTTATCTTAACAACCTACGCCTGTGTAGACGGCTTAAGCTCTGAAAGATCGAAAAGATCGAAATTGAGCTCAGGAAGATTAAAGCTCAATGAATGAATCGACTGCTTGAAAAGATAGCTCATCCAAGAAGAAGCATGAGTTGATAAAAACCATATTTGATAGGCATTAGCCTATTGTTAAAATCCAGTAAGGTCTCCCTACCTAATCTTCCAATTTTCTTTTGCAACATTCTATCTAAAGTTTAATATCTTACCTAGTGCTAACGAAACTTTTCAATCTTCTTAAAATTTGCTTTCTTCCCTATCAATTTTGATCATGACAGAGCTACTGCTAACCAATTCTGTTGTACCTCCAAATTATCATTATCAGCTAGGCGAGAGTCAGCTGCAATGAGACAAAGGGCTATTAAATGTACTGCTAATCTCAAGACTTATTTCCATCCCTCAATTTCGGCATTACAGACATCTTCCCACCTGGCCTTCCAGCCATCTTCCTGCAGCCAAGTTTGTGCAACCCACATATTGACTGCGTCCTTGGAGGCCTCGTAAGAAACCGAGTGACTTCTCAACGTGTCAACAATCCCACTATGGGAGTTGAGGGACCGATGATAATAGATTAGGATCTCTGATACTGAAGCAACTAGTGCAAGTGAGCCGAGTTTTGTTATGAAATGTTGGTAGGAAACATACCAAGCTTCTCAAGTGACCACGAGGTCCAAAGTGGTTCTTCATGTACCCATTGCCAGCCTTTGACCTTGCACGCTTCCACAAGTATTGACTCGAGCGTTTCAATCAATGTATCAAGTTTTCGAAGCTGCTTTTGCTGAGACCGATGACGTCGCCTCCGTGATAGGCACCAGTAGAAGATCCCTTGTCAGTGCTCACCAGTTTTCCTATCACTGTATCCAGGTTCGCAATGCATTGATCCATGGTTTCGAGTGCTGGAGAGACGATGTACGTTCGGGGAAGGCGATTTGACGTCTGAGCTAGTTCATTGCTAATCCACTTGCAAACGACAATAAGTAATTTTATTTTTTCAGCGCCCAAGATCTCGCAGGGAAAAAGAAAATCGCACTCGAGGTCAGTTCTGGTGTCGACAAGGTTTTTCAATGATTTGAGACCATCGAGGAGGACGAGGTCTTCCCATGTTTCAGTGACGGCGCGTATGTCTTGGAGGCAGGATCTGACTTTGCGGTGGTAGGTGGATTCGATTTGATTTGAGGGTGAGTTGGGGGTAGATCTCCCCTGATTGGGTTGCCGGACGGGAGACGGGGTAGGGGTAGAGGGCGCACGGAATGAGGACAGCCGACTCATCTGTTCATGTGTTCATGTGCAGTTGTTGATTCAGCCGATCCCGAATATTTGGTGATCGCGTCCGAAACAAACAGCTCCTTCCTTTTCCTTTTGAAAAAATAAAACATCTGGGTTCTGATATGGCCAGACGCAGGAAAACGAGGACGCATCTCAAGGGCGCAAATGCTCGCGAGGCTCGCCTGGACGGAACACCGAGGTCATTCATCATAAAACATGGCCAAGTTGGCTCGTCTCTCACACAGCTTGTGCGGGACATGCGAAAGGTCATGGAACCCAACACGGCCAGTCGCCTCAAGGTAAGGAACGGCAGACTCAGCGCCAATGAATCTCAATCAATGTAGGAGCGCCTCAGGAACAAGCTGAAAGACTATATCACCATGGCTCCTGCCCTCCATGTCACCCATCTTTTGGCATTTACTCTCACTCCGCTCGCGCCTTCACTGAGGATCATCCGACTGTCAAGTGGCCCGACACTGAGCTTCAGGCTGGAACGGTACAGCCTGATGAAAGATCTTTTGAAATCTACTAAACGGCCGAGGAGTACAGGGATCGAGTACCTTGCTCCTCCACTCGTGCGCACACTTTTCTGTTCTTTGGCGAGGTCGTTCAAAAAAGTCTGCTCTAGCTTGTACTAGCGTCTTTCCCTCCACCATCGCCATCAACGCCGCCCCATCTATCCCTCCTCATGAAGACATTTCAGAGCCTTTTCCCATCACTCTCGCCGCAAACACTCTCCCTCTCCCAAGCACGTCGAGTTGTCCTCGTATCTTATAACCAGGACCGTGGTACAGTCGACATCCGCCACTATATCATTACTGTCAAGCCCTACGGTGTATCTAGACGCCTCCGTAAACTTTTGGAGGGAGGAACTTCCACAAAGTCGTCCTTTGGCTTCCCCAACCTAGGCACCGAGAAGGATGTTGCAGATTTTGTCTTACGGAAAAGAGGTGAAGCAGGCCCTGCTGGTTATGAAAGCGCTTCCTCTGCAGACAGTGCTGCTGGCGACGAACACGCTACTGTCGATCTTGCAGACGACTACGTTGGCAGAAATAACAAAAGGGGACAAAGAAGAGCGGTCAGGCTTGACGAAGTTGGTCCGCGTCTAGAATTGCGCCTGATCAAAATAGCAGAAGGCATTCCCGGCAAAGAGGGTGGTGTCATATACCATGGATTAGGTGTGTCATTTGCACAAGTTCCCAGCAACAAGATCCTGACTCAGTTCCCAGTCAAAAAGTCGGCAAAAGAGGTTGCAGAACTGAGTGTGACCCATGCCGCTAAGGAAAGGCTTCGACAGGAAAGGCGGGAAGAGCAGGAACGCAATGTTCAACGAAAAAAGGCCCTGACTACAAGGGCAGAGGGTGAAGATAGTGGCGAAAGTGAGAATGATCTTCACTCAGACCAAGACGAAGGAGTTTGGGATGAAGATGAAGAGATTAGCGAAGGCGAAGCCAGTGAGGAAGGTGGAAGTGACACCGAGAGCTCAGAAGAGGAGAGTAGACTGCCAGTCAAACGACCTCGGGTGAAAGGCAAACGGTGATTTCATATTATGAGCATAAACTACGGTATCGCATTGCAGTCTGAGAGTATGGCATCACAGAGACAACCATGTCGAGATTAGATTCTTTGCCCTCATTTTATAGCCTTCCCAATTGTCCAGCGCCGGTCGGACATCGAGATAAAAGGAAATGTTCTCCGGAGACTGCGGGGTGTGCCCAGTGTAAAAGTCTATCACATATCTGACACGAGTGCCACATCGGTCAATGACCCAGTCGTGGCGGTCGAAAGGCGCTGAATATCTGTGATCATGAGTACAGAGGTTTGCCTGAATATTATGAAGCCAGTCTTACCCAAGCAGCATATTCAAGCGTGCCTTTGGACTCTTGTCGTTTGGCCGCCCCTTGAAGTTGACCAATTTGACACCTCCACAAGCTTCTCCTCCCCGACCTGACTCCCACTTGATGATTTCCGCCCAAGCCCGTTCATTGACGGCGTTGTGGATTGGCACGATAGTTCTCATATCTGCGGCCTCGGGGCTGTGTTTTTTGCGGGCCATTGCGGCATAGAACTGAGCCTCGGATGGATATACCCAATTGCCATCGCTTGGCCTCGGTATTGAGGAAACTTGGCGTTCTATGGAGAGCGAGTTGGGAGAGACTGCTGAGGAGGGTGTGTCAGAGAAAAAGCGATTCCATGTGGACCGTGGCTCGTGGTGTACTGGACAAGAGTCTGCCGAGGAGCCTTGCTGGTGATTGTCGTCGACTGGGCACTGTGGGGAAGAAGACATATCAGGGCCGGTAAGCGCCGATCAACCACGCGGTAATCATATCTCCCGGCTAATATTGTTCACCGGTAATATTCAGGCGACTATATGTAGGATTAGAAGACCTCTTTGCCTGCGTCTTTCACTATGCCTTCCTCTGAACCTGTCTTTTCTACCCCTCTTAGCCAGCTTTTCAAAATCAATCATCCCGTAATGCTCGCAGGGTGAGCCTTTCTTCTTCTTTGGGTGTTTGCAAACCAATGGAAATATAGCATGAACGTTGCCGCTGGTCCCAAGCTGGCAGCCGCCGTGACAAACGCGGGTATGATTTTCGTTCATCCGGCAAGAATTTCACAAATTTACCATTTTGTGTCAGGTGGTATTGGTGTTATTGGTGGCGTTCGCCAGAGTCCCAAATTCCTTCAAGGCTCTATTGATGAAATCAAGGCTCATCTTGAAGATAAAAATGCTCCTTTCGGTGTCGACCTTTTGATTCCCCAGGTCGGTGGAAGTGCTCGCAAGACCAATGTCAGTCATCTACCACTGTCGTCATCTCCATCTCCTGTTGATGTTTTTTGATGTTTTCACAGAAAGACTATACCAATGGCCAGCTTCCTGAGCTTATTGATGTCATCATTCGAAATAAGGCTGCCCTGTTCGTTTGTGCCGTCGGCATTCCTCCCAAGTGGGCCGTTGATAAGCTTCACGCGGCTGCCATCCCTGTTATGAAGTCAGCAGCAGAAATTAGCCTCAGTGATCAACACTGACTTCCCTTTTCTTCTTCTCAGCATGATTGGTCATCCCAAGGTATTTACGACTTGAACTCCTCAGAGCAGTTCTGTACTCAAACTATATCTAATCCAGCATGTCGAAAAAGCCCTAGCGATTGGTTTGTCTGCTCTTCCGCGCCTACAGCCCATGTCCTGCGCTGATCATCAGCTTTTCAGGTGTTGATATTATTTGTGCTCAGGGTGGCGAGGGCGGAGGCCATACGGGCGATACTCCCTTCTCTATCCTCATACCTGCTGTTGTCGATATCTGTAGGGGTCGTAAGAGTCCCCTCACAGGACAAGATATAATTGTCGTCGCAGCCGGTGGCATTGCTGATGGCCGAGGTCTTGCTGCTGCCCTATCGTAAGTCTACCATGCTTGTCTATTTACCAGTCTGACAGTGTTTCATGCTTCGCTCGTGAAGGTACGGTGCTTCGGGTGTTTGGGTCGGGACACGTTTTGTTGCTAGCACGGAAGCTGGCGCACCCCCAAGGCACAAAGAGTTGGTCTTGAGTGCAGGCTATGATGATGTAGCCCGCACTCTTATCTATTCTGGTCGACCAATGAGCGTTAGGAAGACGCCGTATGTTCTTGACTGGTATGCTCTTCAACTCAAATTTTTAAGTTCGGATCCCTAACTAACCTGATTCAGGGAACAGAACAGGAAGGCAGAGATAGATGATCTTCTAGCAAAGGGCCTCGTACCTCACGAAATCGAACTTCGGAACCACCCTGAGAAATCCCTTCAAGGGTTATCATGTGAGTTTAATCGAAGAGTTTAATCCCTCGAAGCAGTCGCTGATATACCTCGAGGGCTAATGGGTCGTGTTGCGGGGTCTATCAAAGTTGGTTATTTGAAGTCAGTCTTGCCGTATAACTGATTTAATTTCCATCTAGGACATTAAACCGGCACGGGAGATGTAAGAACTCGCATATTCTGCTATCATCCATGGTCTCATTCCTCGTATCAGTGTAGATGAACTCGTTTCAACAGCCAAGAAGAGCATTGATACCGCTCAGTCATATGAAATTGTCCGATCGAGGGCAAAGCTGTGAATTGACTCTTGTCCAACTTGACATCCATTGATTCATGAGAAGCTTATTCAATGACTCACCTGATGCTCATGTGCGGAATTCTTGATTCCATTGGACGAATGTAGTAGTTCTTGGGCCGCTTCTCAACATTGTTCGATACATTGGTATTTGTCCTTCATTGAATTAAATCCGTTTCGAAGTTATTCTGCTTATTCAGACGCTCACCTGATACTCAAGCGCGGAGCTTTACTCTACTGAACGGAGGGGTAAAAGTTCTCAAGTCGCTTCTCAAGTGAACGTACATGATGCATTTTCCCATGCCAGAATCATATAATTGGATCCAATATTTACTAAATCACTCATCCCGTCGATCGTCATCAACATAATTCCAAGATGATGTTCTCTTCCATACCACATCCTTACATTGTGATCACAGTTATCGTCGGAACAGGCTTCATTTGGAGCATCTGGAAGAAACGAAACCATGTTCATCATCTCAAGTTACCCGTCAAGAGCTATCGGGACGGCGAAGAACTTTTCGAAATGGATGACTATTTCAAATTGACGGGTGTCCCATCACCAAAACCCCTTCTAGACTTTGATGTTGGGGAAGCTCTCCCGAGACCGTATCGCCCCTTCCGCTGGCAATATCATCAGACGATGTGTAAGTGATTTAACCTATCTTTGAGGGATTCTAGTGGCTGATGGTCTCATCACATGTGATCTGACAGCACTGATGAGCATGGAACCAGACTGGTGGATCGAACTAGAGTCGACTTATCGCGAACGGATCGCACAGCGCAAAGAGCTTTATGCTCAACATGGAATAAGGATTATTAATGCATTGCCAGGAAGCAAAGATGCATGCTACGAACTAGCAGAGATGGTGATTCAATTCCTCTGCACTCGTTATCCGAACCAGTTTCGTTGTGACACTGCCGGTATTGTTCACAATGCCATCCTCAAAACGCATACAAACATCCGCACCGTTGACCCGCTGATTTTTCTCTTGGAGAACATACCAGAGGATTTTCTGATCGTCCAAGAGGATAAAAACACAGGGTTGTATCACTTCCGTGCAGGGGTGTCGACGTCAGCTATAGGCTGGGATATGACAACCAAGATAAACAAACCACTCCATGAGATACATGGGCCAGTCCCTTACTATCAAGAGAAGATGCAGTACTCCATGGACAGGTGTGTGATTTCTTACTCTCGATAATGTCGCCACATACAAATGCATTTGTTATATTAGATTCTTCTCCAAGATGACATGTGATAAACCTGTACAGAGAGGTTCCTGGGGTTTCGAAACGGGACAACCACTCCATATGCCAGCTGATGGACCGCAATGGGCCCTTAGAAACAAACAGGATCCCGATCTGGATCTCAATGATATATACCTACGCGTCGACTGGCAAACTTTGAGAAGGTTGCCAAAGTCAAGGGCGATTGTCTTCAACTTCAAAGCCCTATTCACACCAGTGACTCATTTCCGTGAAGAACCCTTCATTCCACGTCTGGTCGCAACTGTCATACGAGAGAGCGAGAGACCGTTCATGGAATATAAAGCATCATCTCACACTGAACATGTACTGTTACCTGCATTGGATGAATGGGCGAAGGAGCAGGAAGAAAAGGGCTGGGTTCCGCGGGATTGGAAAGTCCGGACTCTGGATGAGAATCCTTTCTATCCAGGTTGGGAGTCGCATCATAACTATTAGCCCACTGTGTATACAAATTGTACTGTAAGACATCACTGTTCAAGAGGTTGTGACGACGAATGTCCAATTGACATCGCTAGTCTCCATCCATCAGATCCGCCAACTCTCGTTCTTCCTCTTCCGTCATTTTGAAGCTCTCAGGAGGGGAGACAAGTGCCTCTTTGATGGGTTCTGCCTTCGATAGTGGCATGACAAGTTCTAACTGGAAGTTTGAATGTCTACATAGAGACAGACTACAAAAATTTCGTACCGAGGAGACGCCACTTTCGGATTGTTCCGTCCAAGCTGGAGCTCACGACCCAAGGCTCTACTCTGGGATAGCCACCGTCACCAACAGATCTCCGCATCCAGAGACGTAGGGTCAGGATATCATGCCAGTGTGCGTCCACTTCGCGTATCAACTCGGGTTCATCAAAGGTCGATAGATCGTAGACTCGGATGATATCTTCCAAGCCTGTAATCAGATATGGCTCACCGACATTCGTGAGCGCAACGGGCAGAATGCATCGTACTTGCTTGGGATGTGTGATTGGTGGTGGTAGGCTGACTTTTGTTTCCGTTTTTTGAACGTCAGGATCAAGGCTTACTTGGACGGTCTCGTCTGCAGAGGCTTGGTAACATGGCGTAAGACGAACAATCCGTCGGACCACTTGACCGTAAGTGCGTACATACCTGTCCAGAGCTGTCCATTGCTGTAAATCATATCATTGATTCTTGTGCGGTGGTAATTCAATTCACGTTCGAGGGAGGCATTCCAACGTGAACCAGATCCTGGATCTTTGGATATCTGCCAGACCTTGATGACGCCCATCGTATCACCGGTATAGAGGATAGCAGAAGTCTTTGAGATAATTTTGCCCTGCACGCATTCAACCGGGCGAGTGTGCGATGATATAGAGCCCATACTTCTAAGAGACTTGCCTTCCAGTGGATCAGATACATCCCTGAATTCATGGGATCAACCAGATATTGTGGTGGGAGATCACAAAAGCTCACCAGAAGCGAACAATTTTATCGGAGCTTCCTGAGACCAACAAGGCGAGGGAAGGAAAGATGTAGAGCGCTTTCACAAAGTCCTCGTGTGCATCAGTTGACGAGATCAAGTTTTTGTTCTGATATTAGACGTCAATACAGGTATTAGTAGTTCCCGTTATCAGAATCGCTCACGTCGGTATCCCACAATTTGATAGTCTAGAAAACATGGTCAATTCTAAACAGAGAAAGGTATTCATTTGGCATACCTTATCCCAGGAGCCCGTAATTAGAACCTTTTGATCTCCAGTCCCAAAAGTTTTGTCGCAAAATCCAAGGGTAGTAACTGGAGCCGTGTGGCCTTTAAATATTTGCAAAATATTTCCCGTCTATGTCCAAACCAGTTCTGGAATCAAGCAAACTCATAAATCACAACACACAATCAATGCTCACTTCGAGGTCCAACTTCTTGGCAACACCTGTGCTCTCTGCAACCCATGCAATACCATCTCGAATAGTGAGTGCAAGCGCTTTGCCTTGTAAGTTGATCGGTTGCCCAACAGTTTTTGTTCGTTCGGCCTTGTTCTTTCTTGCCTTTGAAAAATCTAGTTGTTAGAACATCCCCCCCCTCAAAATGCAAAAAACGCACTTCGTCAAGGATAAGATGAGCTTCTGAGACAAGAAAAAGTGATGTATCAGATGTGGCCATTGTCTGAGGAGAAACTCTGGTGATGTATATTTTGACCGAACATAAGAGCTTTCGATAATCATCTAAATTTAGGTATGAATCTTAGATAGAAATAATTAACATCGTCACACGAAAAGACACAAATGTGCAACCTGATCCCCAGTGGAATTATTAAATGCATTATAGTTCAAGAGCTTACAGCACATGACTATAGAGTGTACAGAACCTCCGAGTATGACACTGGGCTGACAAGTTTTTCACACCGTCGACAGCAAACTTATTCTTATGTCCCTTCACGATAGACAAGTGAGTTTACGTCAACTAATCACACACAAGATATCGAGAAAGGAACAAATCCAATTGATTTCTCGTTCTACAACTTCTTTTTCTCCAATTCAAGAATTTTGTTTCAAATCGGCAGTGCACAAGTGGCTATACGATGCCGCCAGAGTAGATGACGATTCGAGTGTTAGATAACGAAACAACGAACTCCATACATCAGCGCGGCTGGCCCAACAAAGAAAGGGCAAACTGTTCCTCATCATACATGTCTTCGTCGGCATGGAACTTCCGCTTCTTACTCGATGAATATCCTCCAGACATCTTCCTCCGCTGGGTAGGTGTTGGTTCATCTTTGTCGTCCGAAGGCAAGTCAAATTCTAGTGATACATAACCATCATCTTCGTTAGCAGGTTCAAGCAAAGCAATTGGAGCTTCTTCATCTTCTCCATTCAACTATAAAAGTAATGAGACAAAATTAGACTTGAAAACTCGAAAGCGCAATTAAGGCAGTACTGACTGGTCTCTCCCTCTCTTTCCTCTTTCTCTTTCTCTCTCTCTTCTTTGTACGCGCTTGCTCACGGTCCACAACGTCGGTGGCTTTCATCTTCGTCCGCTCCCCCTCTGCAAACTTCCTCCCTTCTTCTTGCGCGCCAACAAGTCCTCCCCGTTCTTCAAACCACTCTTCACCGTCTTGTAGCTCGTACATCTGATGTGCCTTACCTTCATCATCGAATTTGAGCTTGGTATTAACGCCACCGGTTGCAATTGCACGTTTTGCCTTGCCCATTTTGAGTTTTCGCTTTGAGAGGTTTGCAGCAAGATCTTCCTGAAATGATGTAGTATATTTATTGTTGTTCGATAGGGAAGTAGTAGGATTAGGATCGAAGTCTTCAAGTTCATGATCTGCGCGTTTGAGTGTTATAAACTCGTCCTCTAAATCCGAGGCACCGTCATGTGATATGAGTTTTGAGTAGTGTTTTGATAAAATGTTCTGATTCTTGCGCTCAAACATGCGGTCATACTTCGTCCGAACAGCCCCATCCTGATAACTTACGTCAGTAAATTTATTAAGTCAAAAACCATGGAACCGCACCTTTGAAGCTTTGTCTGGGGCAATCGGTGCTGTCTGTGCTTCAGCGACCTCACTATCTGAGTCTTCGCTCCCCTCACTAGATTCATTTGTACTTTCCTCCTCAATATCCGTGTTTTCAGAAGCCGAAAGACCTTTCATGGATTTCAAGTTCTCTTTTTCTTGCCTCACTTCTGCCTGAGCCGCTTCCATTGCTCTTGATGCATTTTTTCTTCTCTTTAGTGCATCTTTACCTAAGAATTTGATCAAGGGTGCTCCTGGTAACCCCAGTGACTCGGCAAATCGTTCAACAGGAAGCTTGTCTATTTGAAATATCGATTTGTCTTTCTGTAGGTAAACGGAGCGCAGATACGACACAAATGCCTATAAATCATCAGGAAATCATAGACAGCATAGTTGAATAAAGACGTACCCTTTGTCCGAGGTACTTTATTTCTGGATCCTGGAACGCTAAGTGTTGTAGCTGATTTTCAATATTCTGCGTTTTACTCTGTCGAATTTTAATCTTATTGACTTCAAGCGCCTTCCTTCCCAATGCGACTTTCATACCCGCTTCCTCACTCGGACACAACACCAGCAAACCCTTTCCTTTGCTCTCATATCTTGCAGTTCTACCGACACGATGGATGTATGTCTCAACATCTTCAGGTGCATCGAGCTGAACGACCCAATCCACAGAAGGGAAATCCAATCCGCGAGCAGCAATGTCTGTGGCTAATAAGACTGCATGTTTTGTTGTTGTAAACTTGTGAAACATTGTCAAACGTGTATTTTGTTTCTGTTTCCCGTGAAGGTGGATGAGCGGAGTTCCGGGGTGCATGCGACAAAACGTTTCGAAAACAAAACGGACTTGTTTACACGAGGACATGAAGACGAGAATCTTGGACTGAAGATGTGTCTTGATGAATGACCAGAGAATATCAAGTTTCTTGTCAAGCTCACAGATGACATAGTGTTGTTCAAGTGCGGAAGGAATATATATATCGTCGGCTGAATCACCAGGTAGAGAAATACCAATGGAAGTGGGATTATCAAGACTAAGGCGAGCCAAGTCACTGACGGATTGTGTTTGTGTCGCGGAGAAGAGAAGGGTTTGTCGGGACTTGGGAAGATGAGATAAGAGAGCAGAAAGAGTGCGCTGAAATCCCATATCAAGTATTCGATCAGCCTCGTCAAGTACTGACAAGGGAGGTACTGATCAGATCACGCTTCAGAAGTAGAGAAAGGGTAGTATACTTACCAAGCACTTGGAGGTTATCGGCGTCAAAGCCGACGGTCTGGTCCATATGCTGTAACAAACGACCAGGCGTCGCAACGAGGATATTCATTCGAGACAATCTGGTCCTTTCATCCTTCAAGTTCTTTCCACCAATAACTAACCCAGCAGAAAACGAGTGGTAGCCCCCAATTGAGCGCAACACTTCAAAGATCTGAACCGCCTGTCATCCAAGTTAGCACACAGAATGTGGGCAAACAAGAAGTGCACACACCAGCTCCCTTGTCGGGGATATTATCAATGCTCCAAGGCCATCCATAGCGCTCCATTTCCGACGATACAAAATTTCTAGCACCGGGATCAAAAAGGCTAGAGTTTTACCGCTCCCAGTGCGCGCTGCCCCAAGCACATCTTTCCCTCTTAATGATATTGGTAGGCTCTTTGCTTGAATGTCTGTCATCTCCAGAAAATAGGCCTTCTTTAGTCCTATCCAACAATAGTCGTCAAACCTGGGCTATAGTCAACTCAAGTTCCTCGCACCTCGCTTCGTATTATCTGAAATAGGCAAGTCTGCAAACAATTTGAGGTCATTTGGTGGAATCTACACCCGGTCCAATCAATATAAGATGGTGATGAAAGGAAACCTCACTCACGTACTCTAGGGCCAATTTATCCACCTCTTCAACCTTCTGCTTTTCTGCAAATCGTTTGAATTTTCGGGCTTTTGTTGAAGGCCTTTTAGACGCATTTAGTCTATCATTCTGTCGCAATTCTTCATTAACCGACACCTTCAACATAGGGTACCTGGAACTTTAACTAGAACTTTAATTGGATGTGGTAAGTCACAAGTCTGTGACGTGACAATGAACCTGCTCATTCCGATGATGTCGATGACATCATGCCCTTACAGATAAAATTTGTGATCATCTTCAAGTTCCTTGAACCACTTGACACTGCTAATGACTGAATCTTTCAACCCAAGTGTATTTGACTAGAATACAGAGAAGTATGGGCTACAACAGAAACACCAAAACAAAGTAAGGAAGCAATAAAATGCGGATACGGGAGGGTAACAGCAAGATACATTTAGAATCGACCATATGTTCGGATGTGACACCTATAAAGTAGAAAGAATAAGAATAACATAACAGGATCTTTGGGCGAGAACAAAACAATACATAGGTGCCAGAAAATAAGTAATTTGTTTAATGATATTCTTAAAACTCCGGGAAATGATACGAAAGTATGTCATTGTATATATCAGCAGCAATTGTGACATCGTCTTGGAAAAAACCAGGGATGTCCCCGGCAAGAGGTATCGGAAGATTGAGAAATTTCCCTGCATCTTCAGCAAAGGAACCTCGTGGAATAATCGGTGCCTAAATCATTAAATTGAATCCATCAGCTGAAATGAGAAAACGTACATGGATTTCACGCCGTTCCAAAGCCTCCCAATCAACACCTCCAAACCACGAGTGCTGTAAGACATCTTGAACACCTTCGTTGACGTTCCCGAGACGTCTGCTTCTGTCAGGGTTGAGAAAACCTCTGACCAGATCTTTGGAAAGGCGATCCAACGTCCGAGGCCAGTATACTTCACCAATTAAAATCTTTTCATAAATACCATACGGTGTTTCATCGAAAAAAGGGGGATAACCGACAAGCATTTCGTAGCATAGGACACCACACGCCCACCAGTCGGCAGCTTTTCCATGACCATCTGATTGAATGACTTCTGGCGCGAGATACTCTGGGGTACCACAGAGCGTCCACGTACGATCGTCAACGACCTTAGCAAAACCGAAGTCGGTAAGACGGAGATATCCTCGAGAATCAAGAAGAAGATTTTCAGGCTTGAGATCACGATAAACAATGTTGAAGGAGTGCAAGTATCTGAGTGCTAACACAATAGTTGAAAGATAGAAACGGGTGACATCGGGAGTGAATCTTTGTGCGCGCCTCAGATGCGTGAAAAGTTCACCACCAGGAACATATGACATCAGCATGTAGATGTTGAGACCATCTTGAAATGTTGCGAAGAGATCGACAATAAATGGGTGTTGGACGCGGGCGAGGATGTACCGCTCGGCCTTCACATGCTCAATCTGATGCAGCATAGATATTCTTGCTTTGCGTAAGACTTTCATGGCAAAGAGTGGAGACGAATGAGGCTGTGGTGATTTGTGCTTAACAAGAAGTACATTGCCAAACGTTCCTGTACCTATAACCTGTTTGTGAGCATGACATATTCAGTGGAACGGCCGTTACAAACCTAGAGTGCCACGGACTTCAAAATCCGATAACCGTATTCCCCCAGGGCCTGTGAAGTGGAGGTGGACTTGTTCGTTTTCCAGCAGCCGCAGGGGCGCCTGAGGTTTCTCGTCAGAAGATAGCTGGGGGTCAATGTATATACTACTATAATCGGATCGGACGGGAGTCAAGGACTTCGTACACAGCACGCTCTCCTGAGCTTCGATGCAGTCTTCATCGCCCTCATTCGTGTCGTCATTAAGAAGATAGTCATCATCATCACTACTTTCACTGTGACCAGGGGAAAGTGGTGGAGTGATGGGAGTGGGTTTATGGAATATCTGAGAACTTGACTTCACCGTGTGGCCATGATAGTTTGGAGTAATTGGACGAGACTCTGTTGGAAGAGATGCTGACCGAGAAAAAGAATGATTGTGCGAATGCATGGGAATGAACGGCAGTTTTCAGCTACTTGAAGACTGGTGTATGCAAGTTTAGAACTTGGGATTGACCAACCCGTATTGAGAGGGGGACTTAAAGAGACTATTAGCATTAAGTAGATCTAGTTTATAAAGAAACAAATAGACCTTGAGGCTGAAGACGGCAGGGGCAGAATAAGGTAAAAGCAGGACCAATGAAGTTTCAGTTTCATTTCTGATGTGTTGTCACATTATGATCGTCACAAAACAACGCCACGTGGCTGTACATTTGTCCATGATTTATGGGCAGTCTGCTATACTACTCCAAATGCGAATGTTGGAATCCCATACAAATCACATATTACCCTGACATCACCTCCCTCTCCTGCCCCTGCTGCGATATATAGCGGTACAAAGTGGTCTTCTCTGGGGTGTGAAGCCCGAAATCCCGCATGCTTGGTCAGATCATATAGCGCCTTCTTACGTTGCTCCGCCTGGTCCGAATTAGAAAGCGGATCGCCTTGGACGCAGAAGACACTTACATCAGTGACGTTGATCGCGGAGTGGATCGCTTGATCAAAACTTTTGTGGGCTTCAGTAGCAGTTGTTGGGGAGAACGATCGCCTGTCTTGCAAATTATGAGCTGTCAGCCCCCCGGACAACACAAGAATTCCTTCTGCCCTGAGAAAAAAGTGTCAAATATGATGCAATCTCATTCGAATTCACCAACCGGAGTTGCGCTACTGCTTTGCCTAAAGCCCAATTTTTCTCAGGACTCATGCTCCCGTCAATGGATGCCTGAACAATAGGTATGCTGGTGAATTTCTCTCCAAACATCAGGCGGAACGGGACAAAAACTCCATGGTCAAGACCTGGTCCTTTGAATCCACGTCCGTCTTCGCCCCGGGGTTCGATTGGTGTCGTTGTCCTGGCAAGATATCCGCTCTGAACTTGGGTTAGACTAACTGCAGCTCTTCATGTACTAAGATAACCTACTTCTTTGAATAGGTCAACAACTCGCTTAGACAGGTCAGCATCACCTCGTGAAGTAAACGTGAGTTGGTAAAGTGGTTCCGGGAATCCATAATAATCCATCAGCAGAGGTTGGTCTTCCCCATAATCGGTTACTACGGTGTCAATTCAATCAGCCGCATGCGGAGGAAACTCTCAGATGACAACGATCTCAAACCTAATCGTTCTCCAAACGTCTCCCAATGAGCACTAAACACTACGATCCCCCTCGGTTCATACTTTTGCAACAACACCGGCCCAAATTCTTTCAGAAAGGTGGCAAGACTTCCTCCTGGACCTTGGTAGCTCATCATAGGATCGCTATGTCCACTTTCCGGAAACGCCAACATCGGGGAACCGTGCGCAAAGAAAAATGCGGGAATCTTGTTCGGCGTTGAGGGAAGTTCTTTCAGGGCATTACGCCATCCCATTTCGCTGTTCATTGTTCGGTCAAATAAGGTAATCGAGAAGGCTTGAATAGAGGTCCTAGTGAAAGAAGCCAATGATCGCAAGTTGTTTGAATGCCAAGGTGCAGAAACGTTACTGGAGAAATAGCCAAGCAGTAGCACAGTAAGAGATGAGATGCAAAGTCGAGTAACCAAATGATGTTGGTAAGGCATCACCGGGTTTAAAAGAGCCGTTGTATTATATGCCGCCTAAACAGCATTGACAAACGGACCCAAGTCATGTTAGCAATCTCATCAAACTTCATTAGCTGACAAATTTACATTAGGTCACTGATTGCCAATGAACGGTTCTGACGTGAAATCTGACGTGAAAGCTTGAGTCTGTGCTCAAGATACAGTGTCTAACACAAAATCAATTCCAATTCGAAATGCTCAGGAGATCACCCAATTGAATCTCCCAACTTTAAGTTAAAGTTAATGGGTATAGCAGTGTCTACCTAGCATTCATTCGAATTTGCCAAGCCCGACTCAAGCTCGAACCCACCAGGCCAGCTTCTGTCAAATAACAATGACTGAGAAGCCTTGCAATCGAGTTTGAGAACAACGTTCCAGGTCGATTTTCCATAAGAGTTGGGTTGTGCCATCAATCTCTGAAGCATGGTCTCAGCTGTTATCCGTGCTAGATCGCGAAGGTTGCTCGAAGATGTGAATCTCGAGAGGACGGGCCATCTCACCCAACCAATTTGTCCACTCCACCTCTTTTCTTCGGTTTCCGACTTCTTCCTGCAGCTGATTCAAAGTCGGGTGATGGGCTCGCAGAATAAAGATATAATCTGAAAAATCTCTATCTTGTTGTATTTGTAATGTGTTCCTCCCCAAAGCAATGAACTCCGATATGTCTGCTAAACCATCGCCGGTGATCTGTGATCAAAGAAGTAAGAAGTTGTCCCTGATCCCCGAGTATAATAAAACTGACAACGATTGGCGGGGACAGTGGTAAAGATTTCCAAGCTCCAGCATAACTAATATTCAAGTGTAGCCCTCCTTTTTGGGGCCAACTTGAAGGAAGTGATTGAAGAAGATTCGCGAATATACTATCAATGTTGTCTGGCGAGGCTTGACTTCCTATGAGCTTCCCAACCTCCAAAGCAGAATAACACCCCAGTGAAAGACAGTAACTCGACGATATGAGCTCTCTGTTCAATTTCTTCACTCAATGAAAACTCTCGTGCCAGAATGAACAACGCACGAAAGTCGCACTGAGGACCTATTGACCCATTTGAAGAGACGGCCCATATCCGGGTCCGTTATATCAAAGGAAAACTCGTGACGAGAACTCGAAGGACGACCATGGCTGAAAGCGATAACGTACAGGAATTTGCTAGGCACTTGAGCCTGTGTATCTAAAGTTGCGATATCAGCAATCAGACCCGCAGCAGTGTTTGTTCCCGCAGTCTCAGCTCTCGAAGTCATGTCAACATCCCTCACGGAATCACCTTGTTGAGGCTTGATGGATTTGTATTCTTCATACCACCTGGATAGTTGACCAAGGTCCGAGTTCCCAGCAATGAGTAGCGGTCGTAATGTGAGATCGCTTGAATCAGAGATGATATCGCTGCTTCGGGTTTCATATATCTGATGCTTGGCTCCCAGTGATACGGAAGGCACACAGGATACTTCCCCACTATCCTCTGCAGATACAACCTCCACATCGGAGTTGGGAGGCCTCTGATTTGCTAGGGACCGATTCAATAAGAAACGACGAGAAGTCTGGGGGCTTGTTCATACCACCAGATCCAGGAGGAAGACCTGAAGACCCAACAGTAAGTATTTAAGTATTTAGCGAATCAGCTAATTAACCCAAACCTTGTGCAGAAGAAAGGTCAACTGGCAGACGTTTATAGAATGAATCAGACGCTGATGCCAGTGCCGTGAGTGAAGTTTGACTCGTTAGCTAGATGTTCATCGTGAAAGGCATTACATGTCAGATATACACATAAAAAGAATGCTAACCTGAGAGACTGGTCCTTGCTATGAGAGATGAATGTCACTAATGTATCAAGAAAAGGGTAAGCCAAGAAAACGAACCTCCTCGCAATGAGATGAGCTTGAGGGCTCATTGGGCATTTGATAGGTGGTCTGAATTACAGGACGCATGTCCACTATTATTTCCGAAGATTTGCCAGGCATCAGTGAAGACGAAGAGTCGGGGGTAGGTCCTTGAGGTGTCATGCTCCTCACGAGCCTCGGAACAACATCGACATTTTTCGCCGGTATCTGATCCCGTGAAGGTGCAATTTGGGGTTCGATCACCTGCCCAGAGTGCGCGGGAGATGCTGTAAAGCTGGAGGATGATTTTTCCGGAGACTTCCTCTTAAACACAGGTATCGGTGTCGGCGGCATAGGTAGAGGTTGGACAGGTGATCCCAAGGTTGCAGGGCCTTGGTCTTGAGCTCCATCGAACGCGAGGACAGGGTGTTGTTGAACATTATGGACCACCAAGGACAATGGTTCCTCCTTGACGGAAGTAACGGGACTCGTCAGTGACCGTTCCCGCACCTGTCGCTGTCTCTTGAAATCCTGCAAATCACTTTGAACGAAAGCAGATAAGTCCTTTTTCTTTTTGGACTTATTTCCACCATCTAATTTTGATTCATTATCCATGGAAAAAAATTTCGTGGCAGTAGAGTCTCTTTTCGACGAGCCCAGATAGACGATTTCTGGACTTCGGCTCTATATGAAAAATGTCAATAATGGGAGTTGAATTGACGAAGAAGTAAATTACTCTTCTAGCTTTACTATGTTTTTCCCTAGGTGAAACTGTCATTTTGGCCACCATTTCCTGCACCATTTTCTGCCCTAGAATCGTTGTGACTACGTATTAGCCCGTATCGAGTGATCTCTCCTAACCCACCTTCAGGGTTCCAGGTTGCTGAGGTAGTGAGTTTCATTATGCTATTAGATGGAGGCACTCCTTCCGGAGATCGAGGCGGCTCTTTTTCTTCAACCACACTATCTGGAGTCGAGCTGGACAGAGAGTGTTGACGGCTGGCCTAGTGAGAACAAAGGGAGGAAGCTGGTTTCAAAGCGATCACCTACATCGATTCATCGTGGATTACGGAGGGAGACATACTCTCTCGAGATATCCCTTCGACAGTCTGTAGTAGATGAGTGACAGCCTCTGGAGCTGCGATAAGCGCCTAGTTCAAGGACACTAACGAGATTGCACCTTGAAGGTGAGGTTCTATAAACAATTCTCGAAAAGGCTTGATAGCCATCACAAGCCTCACGTAGCTGGAAGCCAGTGGATGGTGAAGGAAATTTGCAGGAGTAAATGGTACTTGAGGATCTGAAGCACATTGGATGACTCCCTGAAGTGTCCTCTGCGCTGTCTGCAGTTATGTTTGGCATTTTGAATGAACGCGAAGAGGGTGAAAGGCATACGGTTAGTAGATTCACGATCTTTTTGGTTCATGAAAAATAGCAAGAGAGCGATCCTAACAGGGGACACACGTTTGGCCTCGCTGCAGTGTAATATGCCTTGGAGTTGCTCAACCAAGCGGCTAGTTTAGTCGCAGTTTCTCCATATTTTTCTGTCCCCGACCTCCCAAGATTTTTCTCGTACAACTTGAAAAGCCTCTCGTTGCTTTGTGTGACTCTATCTTGAGACATGATAGTGGAGTTTGAATGTAGGTCGTGTTTGTAATGTTTGTTGGTGGATTCGAGTGATCGTCCGTTGAGAACCTCAGAGGAAATTATCATACGCTGTCAGTGGCGCGACAAAAAAAACTCATAGCACCATCACTGCTTTTGGGTCCTGTCCTCGACGCCTGGGCCTTTAACCAACTTAGGCAACCTATTCTTATGAAAGTCTTTTTTACCTTGAAGATACAGAATCCATCCTTCAAACCTTGGCAATCAGCACTCCTCATCTTGTAGGAATTATATCATCACTCGACGTAGATTCAAGAACTTGCCAAAGACTCTATGATATTCATACGAGCTGAAGACCATATGGGGGAGCTGTCAGTCTATGTGTGGCCATATTTTAACTTTCAGCTTGGGTGACTGGATGGGCTTTATCGTTGATTCTTAAAGAACCTGACTTAAGACCCCTCAAGAGTTAGCAATCAAGATTATGCTCAGAGGGTTGTTCAAAAACAAATCTCTGAGAGTGTAGATGGAAGTAAGCCTTGGTCGTAAGCCAAGTCATGCTCTAGAGTTTACTCTGCGTATTGCCATTATCTAGTCATTGGACCAGACTAAAAAGCGACAGTAATAAAAAGATCAACATCTGATGCTTGTAGTGAGTCAAGGCTCCAAGAACACCGGCACATTGATGGTATACCAAATGGTGGGCTGTGTTTTGTGCCCTGATCACTAGCATAAACAAAACGCTTTCCTATACAATATCAACGCATGACCGGCGTCTTCGACTTGGTCGTCGTTGGGTCGGGTGGGGGTCCCGACGAAACCAATCTTTCTGCGTGAGTGTCAGTTCAGGTTGGTACCAATGTATTTTGATTTATTCATCCAGATACCTCTTGAAAGCCAGAGAGGCGAAATGGGATGACGGTATCATTGCCCTCGAAGCTGGTGCAAATACTGAAACGACGCTCGGCAACAAAAGCTGACGTGTCTGTGTAGGTTCTGGCCAGGGCGCGTTATATCGGCTTATGAAACAAGATCCTTGGCTTTTCAACGAGCTTCCTGTGGACAAGGGTCAGGGCAAAGCACGGACTTATAGTGCAGGCGAAATTTTTTCTTTTGTAAGGTGTGCCTCAAAAGGTTATCCTCGGTCAAGCACGCCTATGGTCTTTTAGATCCTACCTCATCACGCACGCTCATTTGGACCATATCGGCAGCCTTGTAATATCAGCAGGGTCTTTAAATGGACCAAAGAAATGTATATATGCAACCAAGACAATTCTTCAAGACATGGAAACAATATTCTCTGGTCGTATCTGGCCTGATCTTGCATCATGGGATGATTCCAGTGACAAACACAAACTTCTATACAAGCCGTATGTCTCTCTTCCATTTCCCCTTTATACACCTTTCAATCGAGCCATTTCTAGTCTGGAAGCAGATGGAATATATCATGCTGTTCAAGCAGGTATTTCTATCAGAAGCTTCCCTTTGAATCATGGTACAGATGGGAACAGTTCCTACCTGTCCTCTGCTTTCTCTATCCGGCACGACTTGTCTTCCACAGAGTTTCTCTTTTTTGGTGATGTTGAACCGGACTCACTAGTATCAACTCCTCGTACCATTGACATTTGGCGAGCGATAGCCCCAAAGATTCCCAACACACTCAAGGTCATTTTCATTGAATGTTCGTGGCCTTCAGGGCGAGCAGATGACATGCTCTACGGACATCTCACTCCTGAGCATCTAGTAGCTGAACTGGTCGCCCTCGCAAAGCAGGTTGTGAAACATCGGAATTCGGAGTCAGCACCTGGAACTCCTGCAAGGAAACTTCAAAAAACCAGACTCATAAATAATGAAGAATTTCTAGACGAACTTCTAGACTCCCTCAAAGGGCTCCACATCTACATTACACACTGTAAAGACGATATGACCGGTGGCAAATGTGAGCCTATGAGGCAATTGATCACTGATCAAGTCAGGGAACTTGTCAAAGCCCATCAGCTTGGTGCCATAATTATTTGCACCGAGCCGGGCATGTGTATAAGTATGTTTTCTTCGCATCGGGGAACTACGATTCTTGACAGACCTGATAGGTATTTGAGGTCAGATCACTAGCAACAAAAAACCTTGCTCCCTACCTCATTCGTGTCCCAATTGGCCGAAAAACGTCCCACTTTAGATATTGACTTGTATCTTTATACAACCTCTGTAGCATAGCCGTGTCAGGACATTCGGTATCTCCAATGCCGGTCGATTTAGATGACATGATGAAAGCAAAATTATTGTTACACAGAAAGCACAAAAATAATATAAAACAGGCAAGGAGAAAACAAGGATTACAGACATTTGATGCATAGTCCCCATCCCAGGTATGTAAAGAGTATCAGAGTATAAGCAAGGTAATGGCAGATCATTTTCAATGTGACCAGGGCTTATGACGAAGCATACAGCTTCACTACACCGTCAGCACCGGCGCTTACCATTACTGGCATAGTCGGGTGGAACTCAACATCTAGTACTCCCTCCCGAGCTTTTTCTCGATGAGTTGTGATTTCCTGAATGCATGTTCGAGAACCAGCCATGTCCCAAAAACGCAAGGAACAATCATGACTACCAGACACAAGGGTAAACCCGGAGGTGTCTATTGACAGTGATGTCACACTGTCCAGGTGAGCCAGCATCGAGTGGGTGCACTGGCCTTGAAAGGAATGTTAAGTTACGTTGTATGCCGAAAAGTCATGGTATCAAACCTGTAAGAATGTCAAAAATCTTGATATATTTATCTTCGTGGGCTGTCACAAGAAGAGGCATACTCGGGTGTGATGCAATACAATTAATTTGTGTCGCAGGTGTGCCATCTTTGATCAAAGATATAAACATTCAAGGGGCCAAACCTTGCATGGAAGACATACCGTATGTTGTATCACTCTGAAGTCGAGTTTGTTCTTTGCCTGTCTCAATATCAAATATTTTGACAACTGCATTCTGATATGCGACAGCAACCTTCTTGAGGTCTGTCTTCAAAACCTCGACTGAAGTAGCTCCCGATACATCAGCTTCAATCTCAAGATCGCTGTTGCTGTCTAGACCATTCCAGCGCCACGACAGCTTCAACGATCCACCTCCTGAAGGACAGCCAACGTCCCAAACCTTCACGGTACCCTCTGCGCCACAACTAATCAGGGTATTTTCGTCTTTAACAAGAGCAAGGTCCCACACAGCATCTGTATGACCAATAAGCTCACCTCGCACCCTAGTTTCATCGTATGGTGCATATGTAGTGTGGGAAGGAGTGGGTAATGCCCAAACTCTGATTGAGGAGTCCAGAGAGGCTGAGTAGAGTAGGTGCTTGGAGGGAGAATGAATCAACCGGGTGATTGCTGCGGAATGGCCCCGCAGGGTGAGTTGCGGCTCAACCTCTGTTGTTGGTCGAATGCTACCTCCGCAGTCAGTGTATTGAGTGAGCCACTATGGGAAGTCCACACACGATGATGATGAGAGGCTGGACACTTCCATTCGCCAGATCTTCACTGTACAGTCATCTCCCCCTGTTGCCAAACACAGTTCGTTTGGATGAAATGCCACCGCTCTGACAGCATCCAGGTGACTGCCATTAATTGTCCTTAGCATGAAGAGCGTTCATTTTTCTTATTAAACCACTGACTTTCGGAGGGTCCGTTTAGCCTTCCATATTTTTGTATCTTCGCCTTCCCCAATGACCGAAGGCTCTTCATCATAGATGTCCGTGTCCGTGTCTGCATCCTTCAAATCATCATCATCTCGCCGTGATTCCCACGCATGAACACCTGTTTGGTTTTCCTTCGCGAAGCGAGCTTGTTCTGCTGCTTCGTGAGATTGTCTCAATTTCTCTTTCCATTCTCCGCCATCATCAGGACGATATATGGCAGTTATTTGCCTGTTATCTGAATCTGCCTCTTTCTCTTTTTCTCCGTGTGAGAGAAGACTCGGAGACGATTGCTGACTGGAAGGTCCCGCTATAGTAAAATTTGACTGGCTTCCAGCAGCATGAGAGTTGCGGTCCAGCGTGTTTTGTGACCCAGGGATCATGGGTGCAGAAAGAGATAAAGAATTGAGCCCGTTCATCAATGGGAAATCCTTCCCTCCTTCTGCCAGCATCTTTCTCGGCCTGCCGTTGTAAGGAATCTGATCAAAAGAGGGGACGTTAGGGAGTGAAAGGGGTATCGCAGAATTGTTGAGAAGCGGTCTATTGGGTAACGGGTTCATAGCTTGAGGAGACGTTAAGTAGGAAATCTCTTGAAGGCACCTTAAGGGGTTTGAGCAGGGACTCCAACGTCATGTCAACTGGAACGTACTGTTTGAGATAATCGCGACTACGAGCTCTACTTTTCGGGTCGCGTCCAAGAGGGGCTTTACCAAGACTAGTGATGGAGGAGCCTGAAAGCCCTGTCAGACAGACCCGATAGGGATCCGAAGGAATTACCTCCAACACCTAGAATAATTCCACCGTTCGACAGCCGACTTTCAGGAAGTGGAGAGTCTGCAGAAACAGTCTAAGTTGTGAGTCCTTGGAATATGGGGATGAGTCAACCTTCGCTTCGAGGGGAACTCCCTCCACTCTCCTCCTTGTGGCTTCCCGAGTCATCCTTCGAGCCAATTGAAGACTCATGAGCTTGAATGGCTGAGAGCCTTGACGATGGACCTGGTTGGGTGAGTTGCTTCGAGCTAAAGCATCTAAGTCAAGGTCCACGTAGGACATAGAAATGACGAATGCGTACCGTTCCATGCGCAAGACGAATTCAAGCATCTTAATGCGCCGCATGAGGTCGAGCTTGACATTGTCAAAAGATCTCTTTTCGCCCTCAAGTAGGGCAATTCTAGCCTATGAGACATCATGGGATTGAAAAAGTGACGAAGACGTTTGCAAGACAGACTCACCCGCATTTCTGCTCTCTCAATCTCCCATTCGTTTCTGTCGCGTTCATAGCGTCTCCATTCTGACTGAAGAAAGTGTAATACACTAGAAAGAGTGACATCCTGACCATTTTGAGGAGGTGGAGGAGGTATGGAATTTGGCTGATTCGGTTGTGATTGTTGCTGCTGCAATTGCAGTTGTTGTTGCTGCAGTTGTTGTTGTTGTTGTTGCTGCTGCTGCTGCTGCTGTTGCGGCTGTTGCTGTTGACCTTGTTGTTGATGATTGCTAGGCGGCAAGCCCTGTAGTGAGCCCAGCATAGATATCTTGTGTGTCGAGCAAGAGATTTAGATTTGTGGAGGAGAGACGTGATTGGACTGGCAAGGCATCATGCTTAGAAATAAACAACACCAAAGTTTCTTCCTACTAACGGTGTGCTAAGTTCACGGTATCTATTGTAAAATCCATTCTTATTTCTTGCCGCTTCTGATAAAATCATCAGTTTTTTTCCAGCTGCGATGGCCGACACTGACTTTTTAATGCCGGAACCTCCCATTGGGCCGTCTAGATGTCTCGGGTGAGTTGAAGCTGGTTGTCATGACTTGTTTACCTACCCTTCATAGCTATTGAAAAAGGTGAGAAAGCTTGGTGCATACCTCAGTTAGATCACTGTACCTTTGTCTCGCGCAGCTTTCATAGCTTCCTGCTCAGCTTTCTTCTTTTTCTTGAATTCGAGGTCCTCCTCAGTCTCCTCTTTTCTCTCCTTCTTCGCTGCCTACGCCCCAGGACATGAGAGCCGTCAGTTTTTCATCATAAAAAATACACACCTTTAATGGCTTCAGCTTTCCACCCTGTCGATTGGACATGTCAATGAACGAGATTGACAAACCAATTAGCATCAGTTTATCCCTTGTTTGATTCTAAGGGCATCGGTCACCAAACTGTCATTCCACCGATGAGATTAAGATAGTCCACCAAATGATCTTTTCATTCTCCAGCTAATATGACAACAAGCGAACAGTGGACCCTGATGATGTCGAAAAACTGGGATGTTCTTGGTCCGTTTCCAATTCATGCTCGGGAACAAATGTTTCTGTCTCCGTCGTACCCAATCAACTGTAAGCTCAGTTCTTGCGTTTCAGTTTGTCACCAAGCCGATCATGTTGAGTGTCGAAACCCATCAACTTCGACAGCGTTTGGCCCTCCTCATACGCAGATAATGCTGTTGTCCGCTGGTCAAAGACGCAGCTCTCGAACGACGGTGTATTGACTGTAACATTTCCTGAAATAAGGTGCAAGAGTGTCATCTTCTTCAACAATCAGGGACTTAATGTAAGGCTAGATGGGAGAGACTGCGCGCAACCGAGGGTTGGGCTGCATTACAGCATCATGCAGTCCTTCGAGGAATACTGACTTTGATACCACCTGCAAAAGCCAGTTCTGAGGCGGCCGTGCCAAGGTTACTTGTTCAGCTCAAGCAAGGCTCATACTTTACCATCTTGTCTATCGACGAGACCCAGCGAACGCCAGAGTGGTATCTCGGGAATATCTATGACATGGAGCAAGCACTTCCACGTGTAGTCAATTTACCTACGTCCCCAGACCCCAAGAACCCGACTGAATACGAGATTTTTATCAGCGGAGATTATGAGGTAATCCGTCTCAGCTACCTTTCCGTTTACTCATTGATCATAATTTCTAAGATCAGGCTCTTTGGTGACCCTCATGTTATGAACACGGAAATACCCACCCAAGTCATTACCTTATCCGTGGAAGTCGAAAGAAATCAAATGACTGCCCAGCACGAATCTTCACAAGATGTAATATGTGACTTTGTCGACGGTCTGGCGTTCGGTGAGGCTATAGGTATAGGTTTTCGAAGCTCGATTTGGTCGACTGTGACCCGTGTCGTTAGCCAGTGCCCGGCATGTATATAGATTGCTGGATGATTTGTCGGCTGATCTACTATTCAGGAGATCCACCTAGATTTAAAGCAGCCCCGAAGAGTGGCACCTACGCAAGTACGGATTGTGCCGTTAGTCATTTTGCAACACCAGATTTTCCGTGGGGATTCGTTGGATGTGGATGTAGTTATTACCTATGGATCTGACCAAGAGCTTGAAATGGCCATAAGCCTACCCATCAAGCAACGCAATTCAACTGAGGCACCTGAGCATGTGGGTTTCAAAGCAACATATCTCTACAATTCTACAATGCCTACCGCATTTCTGGCTATCCCTCCAATCGATCATCCCCAAAAGAGTAGCCCCCCTATCTTAGCACTGCGTCAGTTCCAACTGTATCTCAGTGCATCCCGCTGATACAGATCCCGGTCCAGATGGCGCCGGAGTAGATATAAGTACAAGACCATTTTGGCCTGAGGCTTTACCTCCAAATAACTCCAGTTGGACTGTTGTTCCAAGCGGTCGGACCTCTTGGGCAAGAAATTTCTCATGCCTTGCAAAACCATATCTAATCACACCCTCTCGATCAGGGCCTTGACTGGCATGGACCAAGCGTTCAGGATGCTTTGGAATCTATCGATGCACTTGCTGGCATCCTCAAACATTTCCATATGTGGAGAGATACAAGTTTCAAAGCAGGAACCAAAGTTATCGTTATCGGACATTCTAATGGGGGCCAGGGAGCTTGGTATATCGGCACTCGATTTCCTGATAGAGTTCTGGGTCTTATACCCGCCGCCGGGTACATCAAGTCTCAAGCCTACGTCTCCTTATCAATGTCGCGGTAAGGTTCAGTTCTTGCACCTCAACTGCCCTTTTATTTATATCCTTCATCAACTGGACAGATCTGGGCACTTTATCGACCCTTTATTACGTGCCATATTGGAAACTTCCTTGACCCCAGATGATAATGATCTGTTCATGACAAATATAACGAGAAAACCAATACTTGTTATCCACGGGTTTGTCTTAACATGATTTATGAGCCGTCAATGGAATGATTGTGTTATGACAGGGGAGACGATGATAATGTCCCTGTTTGGCACGGACGGGAGTCGTTTGGCATCGTCGAAACATGGAACAGGATCCTCGGCACTACTTCTGACATCATGTATGCACTCTCAATGGCCCAAAATGTAAATGACTCTAAATCAAAAAGGATCCAGCATGAAAGAGGATAAGAGTCAGCTGCACTTCTACCCTACCGTGTTCAATAATTCGCAAGTTCGGGACTTTATCAACGGCCTGCTTGAGTCTTCTCAAGATCGACCAGAATCATTCGAACCTTTTACTCTGACGGTCTTCAGACCTGAGGAGAGTGGGTCTTTATACGGTTGGAGGATTGAAAAAGTCAGGGTTTCAGGGAGGTACTCATGAAATCTCTCCTCAGAAGGTTATTTAAAGACTTTTCTCAGACTTGCGAGACTGGTAGTTACATTTTCAAGCTGTCACACCATAGAAGTGCACACAACCAATGTCTGCTTGTTCACAATCGCGAAGCTACCTGACTACTCTGCGCTTCATATCGATGGAGACATTTTCATACTGGACTCTTCAATTAGGGAACAGCCTCTTCGATGTGAACGCGAAATTTCATCTAAATGGAAAGTGCGTCAAATATTCGTATTGCATTGTGTATATTCTAACACCCTGAAGCTGGTCGACAATCAACCACCGAATCCGACGCCATCTCCTCCAACCAGAATGCAGTCCTTCCTCTCGAACACTGGGACAGTGACATTCATCCAGCCGAGCTCAAAACAAGATTTACCAAAGAATTTCACATCATTGGCATACAGACTCGCACATGATCTGCATGTCTACCACCGTCTTGACTCCCAGATTGTTGAAATGACCGACGAGGCTGGATTGACCTGGCCAGATGGCAATATTGTTTTGATCGGGACCTTGAGTGACCCACTCATCAGATGCGTCCTGAGTCAGGGCAAAACTCCCTTAGCCATCCAAGGAGATTACCTGATACTAAATGGTTACAATCTCAATACAGACATTCATACAGGTACCCTACAACCACCTTCTGAGCCTCCAATCTGATGATAGAGAAAAGGGTTGATATTCTTACATCCTCATCCAACTTCATCTGATGCCCTGATCATGTTTGTCATCGGAGAAAGTGCAGAGGCATTGGAGCGTGCGGCGCGGCTTTTCCCAATCAGGACTGGAATCACTGTACCCTCCTGGATTATTCTCGGACCAGCAATGAATGAGCTTGGAGCAGCTGGGATATCTGGAGCAGGGTCAGTTTCTATTCTCAGTGTCCGATGCAATGATTGACAAGTGACAGAATATGGGGATCTGCCTGGACATGGGATGACGCAGTTTCATGGTCGGAATCGTTTTAACGAGTGTGACTACATTCAGACAATCCGAATAACTGCGTCAGGTTAATGTCATACACGTTGTTACAATACAATATGCAGTGGTAAAACCCAGATAGGACAATGACAGATATGCGCGAAGAGATAGCAATTAGAACAAAAAAATCTACTGTTGGGATATCGATTCTGCGACCTGCAACATCTTGCGTCACGGCCAGAGTCGCAAAGCTCACGATAAGTTATGACGCACGCTCTCGAGCAGAACGGTTACCTCCGGAGCAACATGAATGAATTCCTTGGTCCAGAACTCATATTTCGGGTTGCGAAGGAGTTCGATGAAAGTGACTAGAGCGCCCCAGGGGTGTGGTCGGTGGACAATGAAGCGCTCAAGGAGAACTTTGGTCATAATTTCTTGGAGGCGGTCATCTTTCATCTCGAGAAAGAGATGTAGCATCAGGGAGCTGAACCAATGGGTATGTGCATTCGGGTAACGTAAATGCACAGCTATCGAGCTTAAAAGGTGGTGTTGCCCTAGCAGAGAATCAATCACCTGATCATTTCACGATTATTGAAGTACCAACCTTCATCATCTAGGTTGCTAACAAGGTATCGCAAAGCGACAACCCCAGGGTCACTTGGAACAAAAAGTGAAGCTCCGCTACGAGCCTTTGCCTGTGCAACAGATGATACACCGATGAAGATCACCAGGGAATTAATCAGGGAGAGATTATAACTTTCTGCTGCACCATCAGAAACTCCAGGAAGCTTCAGATGGTCCTTCAGTGAAGCCAAGAATGAAGCGGACCCACGGCCTAGCAAGTATTGCTCAAGGTAAGCCCGAAGCTCTCCGCTCTTTAGACCAGAGCTGAAATCAGATAGGATAGGAGGGATAGGACCCATTTCAGAAATTGACTCGAATTTCTGATCGCGAAGGTTAGGGTCGGGGAGAATGATAGCGGGAGGGAATGCACTGAGAATGATGTTTCGCAGTTGAATGCAACGGTGAGGAATGACATCGCATAATGAGAAATAATATTCGCTCAGAAAGTCAGGAAAATCGTGAAGAAGGACAAGAAGGAGGCGTAAAGCGCCACGGTATAAATCTTTTGTTGCATTTTGCAAGTCTGCGTCTTTCAAGAAAGGAGAAAGGAATTTGAAGAGTGAAACAAGGAGCTTGTGGAAAGCAGACCAGCCCTGTGGATCGAGTCAGTAGATTCAATGTTGATATGACCTGAGGACATACCTCACGATTCTCTGACATCAACAGTTTGGGCATGAAAAGTCGATGGGAGATAAGACACATCCAAGAAAAGGCAAATCCAGGGAAGTACGTAGGTTGAAGGGAACTGTACGTGTCACTGATCGCAACCAGCAAGTGGAAATAGACGGGGCCAAGATGATTTTCGATGGCGTGAAGGTCATTAACGAGACTGGAAAAAAAGCGGAAAAATGGTTTTTGTTGAAATGCAGCACCTTGCTCCTCGTGTAAATTGGCTAGCACCAGAACGAAGATTGAAAGTATTTTGGTCAGATAGTGAACCTTGGCCTGGTCATTATTGACACCGGAGGCATCCCCGTGATATTTAATGATGTACACGATCAAACGTGACATTGCATCCAAGGCTTGAAAGGCATATGCGAAGTCATTCGAGGCAACACATTTGACATAGCTAGTGACACTGGCTTCCGCACAAACCCGGAAGAAGAGTGAGGACATATCCTCTATCTTCAGTATGCCCTGTTTGGTCAACTGTGTAATGAAAGGAACAAAATTTTTCTCCGGCGAATGAGATCGCTGGAAAATGGTGACCCATTGTTGGAACCAGGCGTACAACTTGTCACGTAAATGCTCTGACTCAGACTTCGTTGGTGGCGGACGGGATATTGAATTGGTGGAGGCAGGAGGTCGTCTTATGCCACGAAGATCATCAAGGAGGTGGATAACACTGTGGACCTTGAGAATCGATGCAAAGATTAACAAAAAAAGTGAAACTAACTCGTCATTTGCCTTGCCCGCCTTGAAAATTTGATTGAGTGTATCAATTGTATATGCGAAATGAGCTTGCGTCGCCACAGGAGGATCTGCAGTCGAGCATTCACGGATTAACCCGGTAGCATAGCTCATGCGATTTAGACGAGGGTCGGTGGAAAGAGACTTGGCAAGCTGCTGGTCTGTGACACTGATGCTAACTAAGCTACTCCTTAAGAGTGCAACAGTGACCGGGATGTTGAGTTTTCGCTGTAGAATGGAAATGTTAATAAGACCAGACCAATGGGAATGGACATCAAACTAACTTCATCATCAGAATATAACAACCACTCAATGGCCTCTTTTGCTACGTCTTCAAAAGAGTGACACAATTGCTCCAGAAGTGCAACATAAACTTCCCTGCCAAGCTGAGAAGGGATATTGTATAATTTACGCACGATAGCCTGCGACATCGTCAAAGGAGTGTGCTGACGATCAGCGGCTTCGACTGCGAGATAGATGATCTGGCGAACAAGGTGACGGACTTCATGACTAGGGGGTAAGGTAGTCAGACTTTGCACAGGCAGCTGCAGCATAATGGCCTCGAGATCACGAGTCAAGTCCTGGAAACGGCTCATGATCTCTTGATGGCTATGTAAACCTGGGTCGGAAACATCATGTTCAAGACCGGGGGAGTGATTATTGTATGTGAAGGAATGAGTAGAGTTCGGTCGGCTAATATGAGGGCGAGCATAGGTCGCTACAGCGATATTTAGTCTTTATTAAGAGAACCAGACTTCATACCCACCAAAATCCTCGTAGACGACTGCTTGCAAACCCTGGATCCCGCCTGGTTTGATGCGAAGAGGGTCAGGCAGACCCAGAGCAAAGCTTGGGTGAGGAGTATTCGGGTCCAAGTAGGGACCAGAGTTGTGAATCTCGCGATAACGCCTTCGACTCTCAATGGAAGCTCCAAAATTATCCTCAAGATCGGCAGTAACTCTCTCTACTGCAACCTTTTCGATAACAGCGCATGCAATGTCCAAGTTATCCTGCATAAGTAAAAGGATAACTTGCTCGGGAACCAATTGCTGAAACACATGGGTGAGCCGATAATGACAGACTGATTAAAGACCTTACTTCATTAAATCCTTCGTGGTTCAAAGACTGACGAAGATGTGTAGTGAGGTTGGTTCTCATTGGCTCTTTACAGGTTACCAATGCCAGACTGCCCGCAAGTTTTTGGGCCATAAGAAGACCAGCCTTCTTCAATTTGTCTTCATTGGGCTCAGTCGCAAAGTCCTTGGTGACCAACTCTCGAGTAGAAATGCCAGCAATGGTCACAGAGCGTTCTACAACAGGCATGATAATCTGTCATAGCGTGAGTACCATGAGATATTACCGCAAAATTGAAACGTACATCGCGCACTGACTGATCCACAGCAATTTGTACAGCTTGTTTGAAAGATTGATTAACATTCAGCGGACTCAACTGGGGATTAATGTGGACTTGAAACGTGAGTGCCGACAGAATAGCCTCAATGTGGCTACTTATCGCACGTTGATTGTCCGTCTGGGTCTGAGGAGCGAGCATTGCACCATCCTGCATAAGACCACCACTCATTCCGCCTGTCTGTACCTCCCTATTGAAACTGGAAATGCCCTCTCGAGGCTGCAAACGTATGATCTGAGTTGCCTCCACAGAATCCAAATTAATGTCCAGCGCCTTGCATAGAACCTCGATCTCAAACTTCAGATTGAGTTTGAGCTCTGCATGGTGGTAAAGTTCAGCCAGAAGGCTTATTAAAGCCATCAACCAGGGATTGGGGGGTCTGAATACTTTGGAGCGAGCACATGGCTCGAGAGTCTTGCAGACGAAGGGAATAGCGATAGGCAGACGACTATTGGCATGACCCTCAATCAGTAAATCTTTAAATGACAGATTCTTATGTTTGATGGGCTGATCTCTGGCTAACGTAAACGCTCCTAGCCAGGAGGCAACATTTTTGAGAACATTACGCTCTGGGCCAGATTGTAGTGTTCGCTCAGCATTCAACATGACTTGGGCTTTGGTGAAGGTCTCATGAAGAACATAGCGAGAAAGCTCCCTGCAACCTAATTGGTCGAGAAAACAAATGTATAGTGAGTGGTTGTTTGGCTCGGAGCTCACGCGTTGATCGACGAGGTAGTGGGCGAACCAACGAGAATATTCATACACAAATTGTTCGCGCATCTCTCCAAGTTTGGCGTCAAAGTTACTGGGTGCGAGGTTGTTGACAATGAAAAGCATCTTGTCTGAAAGCTCTTCTGGTGGCGTGGCAACGTCTCCAGTAACAGCATCGGGTCTTATAGAAGTAAAAACAGGTGTTGGTTCAGGAGCGGGGACATTGGATGGTGCTAGAGCTATATTTTGCAAATCTGTGTTGTCCGTTGGTACTCCTGAGGCAAGTATATGTTGGATATTGGCTGCCAAATCAGGACGGGCCTCTGCGAGCTGAGGGATATGTGACAAAGCTTCGCAAAGAGGCCTCCACTCTGGAAATTGATATTCAATGCGATTTAAGGCTTGAATACCGAACTCGAATAGGTTAGTGTGGGGAGCGCAGCCGAGTGCATCTAGAATGTAACGGACAGCAATGCCGAGAGGGATGGATTCGATTATTTGGTGACGGATCAGAGACCCGAAGAGGTAAGCAGTGAGGGATAGTTCACGGGCGGGGTAGTCGGACTGAAAGAACCTGTATTCGTCGAAGAGAAAGTGGAGCATGCAGGAGAAGAGCTCGTGGTCACGAGGATTTTGGGACGCTTTGAAGCGTTGGAGCATGTTTATGACCTCATCAATGGACGTAGCAGTGTTATACATCTGCTTATAGATATTATCGACCTCGACTTCAATATCTGCGGGGTAGCTCATCACTGCAAAGCCAGGATCAACCTCAGAACCAGGCATGAGATTCATGAGCCGAGGATGAATCTGCAGACATGCGTTACGAACATCCATGCACGCGTCGACATCGGACGGGAGTATTTTCTCAGTGCTATTGTCAAATGAGCACAACTGTTCTTAAAAAGAATTACATCATGCTGACCTGCTTCGTAAAAACCTGAGAATGACAGTTACGACGTGGGCATTGAGGGGCATGGTCCTACTCTCGATGGGTGCCTCTGAAAGACGACAAGTTTTCTCGCTGTCCATCTTAGCCGCTAGGAAGGTGATCACAGAGTGCAAGAACTCTCCGTGGTATCGATTGGCATGATCTTGAAGCCATTTGTCAAGATTCAAGTATTCTCGACGTGATGCTAGAGCGGCGACATCGAGAGCAAACGTAAAAGGGCGAACTTCGAGGAGAGCTTCCAAAATCTGCAGAAACTTGTAAACGTTCGACTGAATTCTGGGCCTAGATTCAGGATTACTCACTTTCAAATCCTGAGCGACGTCTAGAATGCGAGTGATATTTAGATTATTTTCGTCATAAAAGTCACGGAAGGCCGTAGTCAGATAATTTGAATCGATCTGCCAAATCCTCATAAAAACTAGCTGGTGGTTCGGATGACCAGCAAGAAACATGGAAAGTAGCTTCCGAGAGTATTCTCGACGTATATCATTCCATTTGGGATCCTTAAAAGATCCGTCAGCTTCGGCATCAATATTTAAAATGGAATGGCCAATGAACATACCGGAACCTGTAATAATCCCATGTGAACTAACTCTGCGCTAATTTTGATGGCTTTGTCCAACATGTCACGGATACAAGTGCGTATCTCCACCGAATCTGAACCTGCGAGGCGCACCAGAACCTGGAACAGTTCAAGAGAGTTCCAAGTGTGACTCTGAACATTTGCAGCAAGTGCCCTGATAGTGGGGCTTGCGATTGTGACATCATCAACAGTGACGATCCTGCGACCAGGAAGAGCGACAAAATTGAAAGTATCCGCTGGTAGTGAGAGTAAGGCATCAAGGAGGCGTAGCTGGTACAAAGGGTTATTCCATGTTTCCCAAAACCCAGTCACTGCATGAGGTTCTACATCGCGGGGTGCATTGAGAAGAATCGAAATTAGAAGTTTCAATGTCGCCGTATCTACACCATGACGATCTGGCCAATCAAATGATTTGACAACACCTGGCCAATTGAGTTCAACATGCTGTAGAAAATATGTTTAATCAAGCCATGGATGAAGTTGAGTACCACCTACAAAACTCGCCAATGTACGAATCAAAGCTCCCACATCACACAACGGAGTACCCTCAACAGCAAGTCTTCCCAGGGCTGAGATTATTTCGATAACTTGAGCTTCACGC
>Ga0153986_1000036_pt1 | contig 36220 bp, 41 predicted proteins | sample TSGA070MetaG_FD_104724 | JGI IMG/M metagenome (GOLD analysis project Ga0153986, IMG submission 104724) | Attine ant fungus gardens microbial communities from Georgia, USA - TSGA070 MetaG | ecosystem: Host-associated > Fungi > Mycelium > Unclassified | place: USA: Georgia, Alexander Wildlife... | reverse complement strand
GCCATCGCCATCACCTCGAGCCACTCGCAGCTGGGCAACATACGATCTGAATTCCCAACCTGTTTAACAAGTGGATGGTCATCAAATGTGGCACATTACTTGTTCACATAGAACTCGAGTCGAGCCCGGTCAAAGGCAGAGGCGCGTCGTCTGATTGCTTGTGCATACGATGATTTGAGCGTCAGGACGATAGACAGCCTGCAAAGCACGCGGCTTGGTGTCGAAGAAAAGTCAGTTGTAGTCGCAGGTAGTAGAACGCGACGTTGTCCCACCTTGTATTGTTGAGATTCGATATAGGATGACAACGACGCCTCAATCATCGAGTGAAAAAAATTTTCTGGAGAGAGATCGTCTTAAAAAAAAAGGTAAAAAGAATCAAGCACCCAATCAATCGATGAAGGGTTTTCTCGAGCTCAAATCGGGCTGAGGAGAGACTAGGTCTTAAAAAACGTGCCTGTTCGATCTAGCGCTTGCCAGTGCTGGTTCGAGAGTCTCGCCATTTTGCTCTTGGGACTCGTCGATGGCGCATCAGGAGTGGTGGGAGCACTGCTAATAGGAGATGACCTGTTTCATTCCGAAAAAAAAAGGCTGGTTGAAGAATGCACGAAAGCTGTCCGCAGAGGTGGGATTATACGCAATGTTGACATGCGCCATGCGGGAGAGGAGAGGAGGGGGTTCATTGCACGACTGACCTGCTGGCTATCATTTCAATTGAGAGCGATATATCCATGGACAAGTGTAGCCGGTTGTCATTTGTTAGATCCAGAAATAAAATCAGGATTTCTTGAGACTTGGTATGACACTAGTTCACTCTCTCAAAGATATAGCTTAGTTCACACTCAGATACGATGACATTATCGAATCGGAAACCAAGTTTCTGATCAACAATTTCTCCGATGAGGTGGAACACGCGTTTAATACGGTTTTATTCAGGAAGGAGTATCATTCTCGTACTCTCGTATTCGCACTCAAAATGCCGCGAGGAGACGTGAGGACCGCTTGGGAGATGGCAAATCGAATTGCAGTTGTGTAGAAGTCAGTAATTAGTTTGGTTGGGTTATCCATGGAATATGTCGGCGTCTTGATCTTTGAGAAACTTTTTTTTTCATATGCATATTCCAATCTAATGGCCAGTATATTCAACAAGCAAGTCCCTCCAACAACCACTGATTTGCATATGTTCTCCATTGCTCAAAGTCAACACAGCTTTTCCCTGCTCATCCAACTCCCGCAGTCCAATCCAATCTTCGATGTACAACCGTTGTTCCAACATCGGAACAATTGATCTTGTGAGCCGATGTTGCCCGGGACTGACGCTGACATGAACAAATCCACGTCGAAAGTTCAGATGAACTCACAGAATGAAATTACCGAACAGAGGAGGATGAATAGAGAAATGACGTTGTGGGTTAAGACGCTGACTCTCCAGGAGAAGAAGACTTGTACGGCGCCTCTTATGATACCCTTTAGAGGAAGGCAGCAGTAGCTCGGTCAAGTAAAGGTACAATCTAAAACGTCATCAATGCACTGTCAGCGCAGGTTCTGTACAAGATAGTATATGGAAGCTAGTATTGATAAGGAAACAAACCTGTTGCGAAAATCCAGTCGGCTTTCTGAAGATAGTCCCGATTACCTATGCGCAATGTAAATGAGCACGAAGATTGTGTGGATTGTGTCCGCAAAAAATAGGAAGTAGACCTGCAAGCATTGAGATTGGATGGGTATTAACACAGCTCAATTTCCTCACAAGGTACTTGATGAACCATCTGTCTCTGTGTCTGTCGGTTCTTTGAGCTAATGCGAAAGTCAATGTGTAATTGGAAACACCTAGGTGTTATAGTTTATCAAGTATAGGTATGTCTGAGTGATTGAGATGCCATAAAATAGCATGTTGAAGGCTGTCCCGAGGAACATTGGACCATGGCTAAGACTCTCGGTCCAAATCAGCTTAAACCATTCACTATGTGATAGCACATACACGAGCTGGGCAGGAAAGTTGGAGGCCATCGTTGTACTCATACCTTGTTTCAAAAGAGAAATACTTGGATGGGTCATTGGACAGCTTGGGCCGCCATATGAAAGCTACTTTTATACGAGCAGGCCATACCCACTGATGAGGCTAAGAGTTGTGGGTACGTGCGTCAAACTAGAAATAGCACATGAGTAGCAAGGTGGCGTTCAAGAGGAACGATATGGGGCTCCTTGTAGTGATGTAAGTCCATTAGAGATCCAGGAAAAAACTGAGAATCCTAGAGTAGCATCTGAGTGTCATTTGATGGTGTCTTGCTTAGAATCTTTGCTCGGCGATCAGATGATCGCGACCAGGTCAGAGATCACCTTAATTAGTAATGACAAGTTCAATAAAATCCAAGGAGTCAATCGTGTCAATCTATATAATTACACTTAGATCATCTTCTGGGAAACTATCTTTATCCCAACATTGACATCAGAATCGTGGACGTCGTGACGTCGTTAAACACCAAGCTGCAATTCTGCTATAGACACACAAGCGACGTCAGCCCATTTTTACGGACAGGCACGGTGAGCACGCACCTTTCAAAAAGCTGTTTCGTCGGCTTCCATATCTATCTATTTGACAAACATGCGCTGGATCCTGTCCAACCGCGAGTGATTCGGACTTGGTATTGTTGGGGTTGGCATGAAGTGAGCGTTTCCCTTGCAATGTAACATCTTGCGATTCAAAAGACTCAACCTGGACAAATACCCCGGGTGTCGGTGTTTGTAAAGACTGTGATTTGACAACATCGCTCTGTCAAAGATAAGACTGTCGTGTCATAAAGCAGGAAGCACTTACATCCAACTGCTTGGGCCTATCCTGGGTTCCCTCACCACTAATTTGCTTCAGCTTCCAACTTGATTGCGGTAGGCCCTCCTGTCCATTTCCGGATTGCTCTAGATTCAAATCTAGACTCGGAGACTCTAAATCTACGAACTCTTCCCAGCCTTTACGAGAGTTTAGGTTGCTCATCAATGAGTTGCTATAAAGCTTGCAGAGCAGGAAGTTGAATATGAGGTGGCTATATAGATTTTCTGAGGGTTCAACATCTCTTGTAGGCGAGTTCACTCACGTTCCAGTTGACTGTTCAAACGTTTACTCGAGCTGATAGATAAAAGAGGTGCACAACTTACATCCGCAAGGTAGACGATAAGGTCAACGACGGCGAATACAGAGGTAATAAGCCCAGTTTGAATGGTGACTGTAGCATAATAGTTATAGACAGACTTTCTTTCTGGAAGAGGATGCACAAACTTCGGATTATGCGATCCACCATGAGATCGGACTTTTTGAAGCCCGTCTTTTTCTGGCGCTACCCCTTGTAGTGAGAAAAGAGAGATATAAGACTGAAGATATTAAGCGCACCCTGACAACCATTAGCACAGATATGAGTTCGGGTTTAGCCACTTACAGATATGAAACCAATGTCAACGTGATGGCAATATCAACCAATGCCGCTATTACAAGCCAGAAAATGACAACGATCTGGAACAAGATTATTGGAATGGTAGATTGTAACAAACAGTTCTGACCTCAAAGTCCTGGAACTCCGTAAAATAAAGCGTCTTGAGAACTTCGCAGCCAGTGACAATACCTAGCGCTGAAAAGATATATCCATTAGCTGGAGGTCAAGCACAGAGACCTCTTTGATATACCTCCACCTGCAATGGCTCCGATAGTCACAATGGATCCAAGGATCCATCTTTTTGTCAAGGAGATAACACGCCAAGCAAAGAACACCTGAACAAGAGCAGCAATCACTCCCTGGAAAAGCAGTTCAAGGCGTGAATGAGGAAGAAAGGATATTATACTCACAGTGAAAGCAGGCTCTATAAGAAAAACGGACCAGAGTATCAACACTTTGTAAGTTCCGACGCAATGCCAGCGACGAACCTGTTGCAAAAACTACAGATTATTCAATTATTTATTCATCTTTTGAATTTGAGGAAAGTGGAGAGAGAGACTCACCCCAATTCGCCGTAGTGAGAAAATTTACATCGCCTGCCCAGCAGTTCAATCCTGTATGTTACAGGGCGATTCACCACATACCGAAATGCAGAATGAGGCTGTCGTATAGATAAACACAGTCACAGATAGAATTGATTGTATCAAGTATGAAGACAAGGAGTACCTGTCCGAGGTCAGTATACCAAACGCCTCGGAGAAGACAGGGCTCACGAATATCTTGATCCATAAATGATCCCTAAACCAAGACATTTGAATCAGGTACATTCTGAAGCAACCGAAGCCTCACCTCTGAAATTTAGTATAATACATGTAAACCTGGATCGCCATCATCCCAAACAGAAAAACGTTGAACACCATTCCGATGAACATCGGTCCATGTCTTGAGTACGGTTCAGTGCGAAGGAGAGGAATTCACAAATCTGAGTCCCTTACGCAATTTCTGCTGGGCCCTTCATGTTCTGTGATGGAGCGCAGATAATTTACAGCTGAAGGAGTGACCCAAGGAAATCAAGGAGGTACCTCAGGTTAGATTTTATCCACGATTGAGGGCATAATTCGGTAGCTGCCGGCTATTCTTACCTCAGAAGCTTCCACATTTTCCACCAAATGTATTAACCTGTTCGGTCCTGGTCCATGAGGACAAGAATCATGATGTCTTTGCGCAGGACAGACTATGAAGACGTTCATCACACGTGAATCACTGTTTAAGGAATGAGGACAAGATCTGAGATGAAAACACTGTCTCAGACTATGATGCCCTGATGTTGTCGATGTTATAGCTCTGTTGTTGGCTCTACCAAAAAAGGACGTTGCTTGTACCGGCGACCAAGGCTAAGAACCACAGCTTGACTTGAAGGTGAAAGGGTGACTGCATCAATATCAATATAGATAGTAAGAGATAATCGACAGTTTATCTGAAAAGCTACACCAGTGTTTTGCTTATTTTCTCACGTTAGGATCCATAACAATACCATAACAATACTACTAAACAGTAAAATTGCTTCATATGGAGTGTTTGATTTGAGACCGAATGATTCAATCATATTTTCATCCAATCATGTTTTAAGACCCCATGTATAGTATTGAAACAAGAGTGAGACATATGTATCTCTAAGCTATTCCGATATTATCCATGTGTGTAGTTTATCACGATATCGGCAATAGAAAAATCATTCCCCACATACCCAAGCGGTCTTCAGTACTTACCATTGATCTCCAGAAGACTAACTTCAGAAAGAAAGTTATCATGAATTATTCTATATTACAAAGAATACGTGGTGACATAATACATATATCAGGCAGAAGTGTCCATGGCCGCATTCGTAATTCTCTTATTTCGTCTCTCAATCAGAAACGTGTCAATCCGAGCTTTCAGATCTGGCACTGTGGAATATTTGGCTCAGTTGGGCATGACATTCGAAGCAATATACTAACCCGGAACTACATCCTCGATCTTCAATGGGGAGCGATTAAACGGGTCTTTTGTGTCAGAGAGGAGGTGTGACTTAATAGTAGCGCGGTCCACAATTGTTTTTGAGGTCGGTAACATGACTGGGTCTCTCATGAGGGTAAACATCAGAGGATCTGTACTTTCATAAACAATTGGATAAACAATCGTTGATTTAACAGACCTAAATATTCATCAGGAACCTCGCCCAAATCTTCTTCGGCTTCCATGTTGGCTTTCGCCCCCTCGACTCGCTCGATAAATGACAAGAAAGGTGCAAGTTCTGTTTCTGTTTTGATACCTCTTCTGATCGCAATCCTTGCAGCCCGTTCAAATAATTCTTTACTGTAGCTCCGTCCATCATTTGCTACTGCTTTCGTGAAAGCCTCTTGGTTACTCAGGTTGACAAAAATGTCAATGATATCCCGCAATAATGATCGAGGCTCCCATCCAAGCTTCTGTGGATTACGAACATTCAGCTCTTGGCATCTTGCCCCTGCGAGAGCGTTCAAATTGTAGTCCAACATCGCCGCTAGCCTGTCGACAATCTCAGGCATCATGAAAGGCTCTTGAGTTTGTCCGGTGAATATTTTCAAGAGTTCAACTGTTTGAGAACCTAGACGAGCATTCATCGAAGCCTGCCTTTCCAAGCCTCGTAAAGCATGTGTTCGTTCCTCTCTATATTGAGGCGTCTGCGCAGCCCAAGCCGTCGAATCATGCATCTCGTTTTGAATGTTAAAAATCTGAGAAATGGTGTTTAAAGATTCATCGAGAAGATAGGTAACATCATTCATCATCAGGTTGGCGAATCGGACAAATTTGTCCACATTTCTAGGCATAGATCAGCAATTTTCCTCTATAGGAGCTGTATTATCCTACTTAGCCTCTCTGTCAACTGCATCACGGTGGTTCTTGTTCGGCCATACAATCTTAAGGACATGAGCGATACTGCGGCGAGAGCCTTGTATTGCATGAGTTGCATGATCAACCGCAAAACAAATAATGCACATACTGAATTTATCATAAAATTGTGAGCTTGCTCCCGTTTGTTCCACCTCTGTGATTGGTTAGTTCAAAAGTCATATACTTCTTCAATTTCAACCAACCGATGTAAAAATGAGTCAACGCAGGTATAAGGTGTTGCAAAGCCAAGGGCTCAGTATTCAAAAAGTTTCCCAAAAGCCCAGTACGTTCTCTGCCGTAGCTTTGAGTGGCATAAAATAAGATCTACCAGACATTGGCTGAGCTTGTAGGACATTCGCAAGGTAAGGATATACGTACATCATTGATCTTTGATTTCAAGAAGGGGTTTTTAATGTACCAAGTCGAAGTCAAGAATGTCAGGACAAAAGTCAAGAGTTCTGTTCTTCCAGACATCTCCCACATGTCCAAGCTTGCACTGTAACTGACAACCTCAGCTAAGCGCCGAAGGTAGTCAGCGTTGACCTTACGTAGTGGAAAAGAGTGTGAAATCTGCAATATCTTCGATAATGTACTCGGGAAGGATGCGAAACGCCATAGGCACCTCTTCTGGCAGGGGTAATCTATATCGTTCTATTAGTCCAGGCATCTCCATATAGCAGGTCCGAACGTAACTGCACAACAGGCTTTGGATGAGATTTTCGAGGATCCACTTGCCGAATCAACCACGTGGACAAGAAAGTCACGAAATTTATCGAAGTAACTACGAGTTCGGGGTCGAGTAACACTGCTTGATATGCATGTAAATGCGAGCGTAGCGTTTCCAATTCCAGCTAGATAATGGGCGCGAGTCAGAGGTTGACTAATGAGTCAAGTACTTGTACCTTCTTCAATCCTATCGCCATCTCGATGCGATTTTGTTGAGGGGTCTGGTTTTCTCATTGAATATCCCTGAGTCGGGAGCTGGGTGAATCACTTACGCCCACCCATGTCCTCTCCTGTTCAACCAAGTCAATATGCCTTCCAGATTCTTCAACGTGCCTTGAAGCATCAGTATACGAATTGATGGTCTTGAAATAACCGCAGTGCCCCATCCCGATGCAGAGGAAGAATATTTCGGAAATGAAGTTAGGCGCCGAAGCTTTCAAAAAAGGACGTCAATCGAGCAGTATAAGATAAGGCAGTCCTACCTCGAGGATCTTGATTGGTCCTGGTCCATTCGTTAGCCTCCTCGCTTGTACTTTTGATTCGTGTCTCATCACTCAAATCAATCCTGTCCGAATGGATGTAGAATAACGAGTCCACACGATCCATCTTCAGTCGATTATGCATCATTAGCAAAAAAAAGAGGACTCCCAACTGAGGCGGACTGACTTTCGAATAGGTAGCATCAATGAATGGGTCGGCGAGTTTGTAGAGTACACTTTGTAGGTTAACCATAAAGCTATCGGAGGCTACCGTTTCCGGATCCACCTTGTGCGGCATGGTCAGTTTAGAAAGGACAGGGTAATGTTTAGAACATACGTGCGTGCCGGCACGTTTCTTGTTCAACGATATCACTCGAGCGAAATATTTTAGGACAGATTCACGAGATTCGGTGGAAGCTCTAATCAAGTTGTTGAAAATGTGAAAAAGAGAGGTCTAGTTGGAGTGTCAACCAGTAAGTCCGGGTAACCTGTAGAAGAGATCACCTGCAAACTCTTGAGAGTACCCCGTAAACTTGCATAGGAAGATTCCAGTTTGCTTCCTTCAGTAAAATAGCTCTTTGCGATGTTTGGCTAGAACTAACTTGAGAGCTGGGATCAACAAGCACTAGTTGTGCTCACCCATTCCTTTCCAAAGATGCTCAGTCGACAAAGTGGCCCAAGCAAGGACGTCTTCTCGATCGTAGCTGCCGTAGCGTCCGAGGGGTTGAATTCGGGCATTTGTGTCATCAGAATAGCCACACTCTTGTTGGACATGAGCATCTCTAATCCGCCGATAACTCCACGCCATGCTGCGTCAACACTAACTAAACCTTCTGCATGGAAGAGGCTTTCATGGAACAAGAGGGCCTTGATGACAGGACCAAAGACCCCTTCCAGTTCGTCATTTTCAAACCTACGAATGAGTTCCTGCAGAAACTGTCCGATCTCTGAGGAATCAAGAGTGTAAGGATCTGCAACTGGACCTGAAAAAAGGGGCGCAGAGAGTGCAGAGAGAGAGAGAAGAGGTTTCGTGAGCTCAGGAGCACCGATCAGGCGTCTGAAACAATGTTCACTTCTTTGAGAATCCATAAAAAGAGATGCGCACCCTTCAGGTTGCGGGAACATTTCAGGTTCTTGAAGAGTTAGGCCAGCATAACTAATCAGGAGTTCGCGCAAACTGTCCAGTTTGGCAAGTGCTTGTTGGATGTCCGGAGGAGAATAATTCTGTGGTAATTTTTTCCTCAAATTGGTTACCCAATGAGCAACGTGGACCAACCTTCTTTGTCAGAGCAGATTTTGTTGCGCGCAGCCTCTTCCAGCTTCCTACGAGGTATTCAAAAGTGGTGATATCCGGTAACGAGACGAGTGTAGGTAGGTATTCAAGGTCATCACTGTGAAGCTGGTGAGAGGGGACCGATTGCATTCAAGACAGGACGCACGTCATCTCTTGTGAGTTCAGCTCTAGGCGACCAATTAGTGCACGGTCAAAGAGGTCCGCACTGAGAGTTTCAGTAACTTGATAGGTTTGAGTATACAGATGCGGCACACTCTAACAGCACCTACATTTGCCTTCTGAGGCGAGTTCTTGTTGCAAGTTTTTTAACCACGTTATCTCGTAACCACTTTTCTCTGATACCTCTTTCTGGAGGATATCTGTTACTTTCTTCCAGAAGACGAGAGAGGAGGCAGCTCACACTGAGAGTCACTCTGAGAATGTCCTGCATACTCTGATTCTCCCATTGGGCATGATCAAGCTTTACGACAGAATTAATTTTAATGGAAGGAAGAACAGAGTTTCGAGGCGCTGGTGGATTGGCCATAATGGAACCCGGTCTTGTTCCTGTCGAGGTAAAAATTTGATGATGAGGTACATTCGCTTTGGGAGACCGACTGGTGCTTGGAACCGTAGATGACATAATGGATGATTCCGAGAAAGATGTCGGTTCCTGTGAGGCCTGCAGCTTCGCAAGTCGTTTCAGCCTGATCTAGAGTTCACTTTTAAGTATCCAGGGATAGACACAATATCATTAAATCTTACATGGTCAGTGTCCTCTTTAGACTGCAGAGGAGAGTTAGGATCGGCCATTATGTACCGTTTGTTCTGGAGAAACGAGGCAGTCCCTCGAAATGCTGACATAACCTCTACCTCCTTCCAATCTTGGAAATCGTCTCCGGAGGCCACAAATGACAAACTGACACTCAGATATGGGATTTTTGTATGTAATTCTGTTACTGATAGACTTGGTGATGATTCTAGGCACACTATCAGAACAACAGAAAGGTCCACAGCAAGTGGAGTAGTTATCTATGGGAAGCAGTGAAGGAACTAAGGACGTAGAAAGCTACAAATCACACTGCCCTAACTTTGTTCATATATATGGTCGTTTGGGTTGGACGCTCGTGCCTATGCAAATAGCCATTTGTTTGAATAAATTTCGTTGCTCTTCAGCTCCAACAACTTTTCAAATCATTTCTCAATGATATTTCAATGTTTTGCTTTTCTAGGATAGGAACGAGGAAAACCCTGAGTCTGCTCTAAGCTTTTCGGCTAGAGTATTCACAGGAAATCTGATCCAACCTTCAAAAAATAAAATAAATATAAAATAGACCGAAGCTCGAACGTCTAAATTAGGATGAATTGATAATAACACATTGCACGTGACCTAGAGCATTCTTAGCTCTCAAGACCAGGTGTTCCGTTCTCCGAAAGCCACCCTTGATCTCGCCCATGGTCACGTTCATTTTTGTACGTGGTTTCATATCATTCCGAATAATTGTTGATCATGGAGTCCACAGGTCAGACATGGGGAATCCACAGACAATATTGTCAGTTCTCGTTTATCTTATTTTTGCATTCATCTGACGAGACAACCGGTACGTAGCGAGCTCTGTGGGCTGGCTGGAGAGATTCATCACTCACAAATCACGGTATGCGCAATCCAATCTCGGGTCTTTGAGATACTGAAATTTTGGGTCTGTCTCCCAGGCATGAATGTAAGCTATGTGTACCCTATATAAATTATACTAATTGAAGATGAGATATGACAGCAAGCAAAAGCTCTCGGAGAAATGTTATCATCAGTGCAATTCAAGGCCGTCCATTGCTCTGATCTCAAGCGTGCACTATTGACAGCGGAAGCCGTGTGTAATGCACAATCTGATCCCAAACCGATACCTCAACCTTCTGTCCTTCTCCGAGAACGGAAGTACGGTTCTGGCGAGGGAAAGAGATGGGACGCTCGACACATGCCTGGTTTGACCATGGATGAACACTATCAAAGAGGGCTATACCCCGTACTGCGGAACAGGTCAGAAAAGTTTCCAGGAGGAGAGAGTCTCTGTGATTTGGCGGAGCGAGCAGAGGAGGTCATCGACCACATTTTGGGGCCGTATATATGGGATGAAACTCATGATAAGGCTCACATAGTCATCGTGAGCCATGGCACTTTCCTCGCTGAATTAATCGCCGCATTGGTGAAAAGACACAACACTCAACCTATGTTGAGGGTCCAACCGCGAGATTTTCGTGGCATGCGGAATACTGCGTGGACCAAAGTTCGCGTGACAGCTCAAGTGAGCCACCTCACTCGGTCCCTGGCCTCATAGAGCTGACAACAAAAAAAAAGGCATCGCGGAGTTCCTCGACAAATGAAAGGAACCTGATGCCTTTGGCGGTTCAGGTGATGAATATTAATAGCTCTGACCATCTGTCTTCCCTGGTTCGTTGTAGCTGAGATTGACGACAATCCATTCTGACCGTCTTACAGCAACGACAGCGTGGTGGATTGGGAAGTTCTGCCTTTGATTCACAACAAAAAGATATACGCGTGTTTTTCAAAAGAACCAATCGAGATGGAGGGGTCGACGAGATACAACCAATCTGAATCTGGTTATTGAAGTCAAATACTACCGATGAGTCAACGGGGTGTTTATTCACGAACACGGTGCACATTACCGCTAGTTGGAACCGTAGGGAAGCAGAACCTTTCTGAGTTTGTTGGCTTGGGTAGGATTCGAGTAGGTGGTTTGGGAAAGACGGTTCTTGCGAGCCGGAGACTTTGAGACGGCCAAATGAGAGTGGTATGCCTTATCCTATGAGAAACTCGATTCGAAAGCCCGTTGGTTGAGGTGGTCATGTAACGCGTACTCTTTTGAAGGACTTGCCAGATGCAAGCGATTTCCACCTCTTTTTTGCTCCTGAATGAGACTTGAGTTTGTAGCCTGCTTCGACGACGGATGTGGTAGAAAAGAATCGCCCAGAGCTGATCCATGCCCGTAGACTGAACATGGTGGGTGAGAAACAGTTGTTTACAGCCCAGGCCAATGGCAAGCACCGCGCTCTCGGCTTCAGGATCGGAACAAAATAACAAAATTCCAACAGCACCGATGACCATCTCGCCGTCGTCGAAACCCTCTCCTCACTTGAAGTCCTCTCCGCCTTCAATGTCAATACCCCCGCCCTCCCCAAAAACCACGTCTGCAGAAACCGACTTTCTCGCCACCGTCCAAGGTGAAATATCCTTTTTCCGCTCCATCATGCGTGCACGTCCTGTTGGCCTGCACCATCACTTTCACATCCTCGATATTCAGAACGCAATCCAAAAAGATACTGGTCGTCTGCTGCATGTCGAATCAATATGGCAAAAGTTGCAGAGTTGCTATGACCTTGATGCCTTGGATGCCATCGTGAGTACCATCTACACCGTACCGATTCAAGCACCATTCCGTGCTCACCTGGGACCTCTCAACCACTAGGAACTTGAGGCTGAGGGATATCGACTGACCCCTGGTTCATCAGTTGCGGTCCGCTCACCCTCTCCTTCCGAGAACCTCGCCCGGCATCCCTATTTTCGGGAAGAATATTCTCTCCCATGTGATGAATCATTCGACAATCTTATTGCACAGAGACGAATGCGGGCAACAGCATCAGCTCCATCATCCCCCATAGCCTCGCCGTCGCCTGTCAAAACATCACGCAAGGCAGCTGCATCGGCATCTGGCACTGCTGGGAAGCGCGGCCGGAGGAACAGAGCTGATATGGCCGGCCTCGTCGGTGGAGATAGCGATAGCAGTGCCTTGACTCAGGAAAGCGGAGATGAGGCTGCTGCTGGGACTCCCCGTGAAAGTACAGTCACCGGGACTGATGTAGGGACTGAACTCGGCGAAGATGAAGACGTGGAGATGAAAGAACCCTCGCCTGGTTGGTATACTCTTACCCACTCACGGAGAAAAGATCCACTGAGTTTCTGTTACAACAGCACGCTCTATGTCTTCGAAACCCCAACGGGGAAGGCCAAAGGGCGTCAAAAAAGGCAGAGGTCGGCCCTCTGGCCTGGTGGCTTCAACCTCGACAACAACGCGCTCTGCTAAGAAGCGGAAGCGGTAGCGTACCCAGCAAGATCTAAGCGTCTTTTGCAATATTTAATATCTGTTTCTGATTGTAATCACTAGTCACTATCTACGAGAGCTTTACATGATCAGACAGTCTTTGTTGTCCTTGAGAGCTGCTTCTTCTTCAGCTAGAATGACTTTCTCGTCTTCGCTCAGAAGCTGGCAAACCTGAGTAAAGCGCCGCTTCACTGCGGAAGAGTAGGGTAACTCACCCCTTTCTTTGCCCGCTCCCGCAAGCCTCTCAAACGACTCTCCCTCTCCGCCCTTGCCCTCCTTGTAGGTGTAGTCATTAATTAGAAATATGATAGAGTTATGGATACAGCAAAAAATCAACAAATTAAGCACAGGCAAAAAGCGGAGGTGGAATAAATGATTTGCGCGTGAGTGTCGTTAGGTCATTGTCATGTTTCGTGGTCATCAAAGGTGTGTCAGAAGATGCATATTGAACGGTCGCAGCAGTCAATGGCAAAGAAACAGCACTATATTTTATGAGTGGGTACTTGACCAGATAAGCAGAATGTACCCACCTGTCCACCTTGGAAAAGGGATTGTTACCTGGGGATCTGGCCGGAGAACTAGCACTTGTGGAGCCCGAATTGCTCAAAGGGGGAGCAGTGATCTTGGACTTTGCGATTGATTTTGACAAGGACGCTGAGGCTGAGTTTACAGTCTTCATGACCGCCGAGGAAGCAGCAGAGGCCTTGTTATTTAGCTTGTTGCCACTAAATTCATCCAACAACCGTGAGCCCGTTGTCTTCGATGTCCCAGCGCCTTGTACTGAGGTTGGTATAGCACAGTTATGGTCGGCTGGAAATCGATGAGAGGGACAGAATTGCTCTTGACATCGCTACAATGTGTCGGTCAGACAATCTCCAGGTACAAGTCGCAAATAGCCTTACCGTGCACTTGATTGGAGAAAAGAGAACCTTCCTGCAATTCCCTTTTGCACAAACTCGTGACGTCCTTGCCTTGGCTCTGCCTGTCATGACGGAGCACTCATTGGTCAAGTGCCCGTCCATTCGGACATTTGGGTCTTGCCCCAAGGGTATAGCAACGGGAGTGTTGCATAAAGGACCTTCAAGAGAATAAAAAAAGAACTGTTCAGTCGACCTGGCCCGATGCATAAATGCAGCACTGCCTACAATTTGGCGCAACTCGATCGTGCTTAGACTGATCATACTCCAGGCATCCATGGGCATCGACCTTGAAATGCTCCTGGCAAAAAGACTGCTGGCAATGCTGGCATTTGAACGGGAGAAAGTCAACCATGGAACAAGTAGCCTCTGAGCATTGTTTGCCGATGGAAAGAAGCTGAGCTTCACGTTCCGGTACTGAGGTTGCGCGAGAGGCAGGTGTTGAAGTCATATTCGCGTAGTGGTGCTGGTTTGAAACAAGAAATCACAAAAAATATAGTGTAGAATAGAGGGAAAACGAAGGGTATATAACAAAGTGATTACGCGGCCTCAGCACCGTAACCGAGAGCTATCGATCATGTTCTAGTAATTAGCTGAGTCATGGAGACCACGTGCCACGCTTAAAATAGGATACAACGTCTCTCTTTTTGCTTAAGCCATCTCTAATTGCCATTTTAAGATACAAAAATCTCGTAAGGGTTTAGTAGTTGGTATTTTACCCTGCAAAACAGACTCAAAGCTGTTTAAATTCACTGTGCCACACATATCTCCAGTTTAAATGGGATCAAAAACTCAGAAAAGCTTCATTTTAGATGGCCTGTCCACCGAAAAATCAACTGATTGACAAATTTCGAACAAAGTAAAGACTTACCTCACACGAAGACAAACACCCGCTGCTATTAATCCAGGGGAAAAGGTATACGCAACAAAACGAGAGAGATCGTTGTTATATTTGTAGCTCCATTCTGACCTTGCCCCACCTAAGTGAACTGTGAAAAGCATGAGCCCAAAAAGGATATATCCCGAAAACCTGAGATAGTCAGATGGTGGGATTCAATGAGGACTTTCTCAATGCACCTACCTATGATACTTCCACATCATCTTCGCCTTCATGCCCCCACCAAACAGTGCACCATCGTTCCAGGTGCTCCCAGCACCAACAGATAACTGGATGATAGTCCATATCATACAAGCCAGACCCAGTTTCTATTTTGATCCTTGTTCTAGCGTATCCGGAAGACTAGACGAAAAAATCAATACTTACGGCATGCCAGGTTTTGTAATGCTCATAACCATGCAAGTACTTGTTGTACACAGTAGCCAATGAGCCCAAGGTTATGGCAGGGAACCCGATGGTAAAAATCACAATCCGGTGACGTTCGAGACCAGCAGCTTTCGTTCTGGGCTGATTAGTTGGTTGAAGAGTGAGGATACCTGAGAAAGTCATACAAGTCAGAACTTGTAGTCTGGTCTATATTCCAAATTCACCATAAGAGAAACAAGCAAGGGCAACTGGCTGAAAGAGGAGGTGATACGCAAAGTAATGGAATGAAGTGGTCCCGTGTATGTATACTGCTGACCAGGTCGTCAAGGTCATTGCCTGGCAGATATGACGCTTCATTGCAGTCCTGTAATACCAAAGGTTACTCACTGCAATCCCTGCCTGTGGTCGTGCCTAGGTTGGTGAACTGTTTGTCAAAAGGTAGAACGAACTTACCCAAACCAGGTTACGGGCTAGTGCATCCCCCTTTCGCCCTTCCCTTTGAAGCTTTGGATTGTCCTTCACCATGCTCTGGGTCGAATTCGATGTTGGTGTAAAAGGCGACAGCCAGCGGAGACTTGAGAATTGCCAAGTAAGGCTACAAATAGTGTTTACCTAAATAAAGTCTAAGTAACATTTTGAAAAACATGTGACAATAGACATCGGCATAAAGATGGTTGATTTGAATCTTGAGTAGACCATGAGATGTTCCCAAACCTTTGAGTATTACTAGTTGAGTCAACACATGGGTAGACCATGGTCGCTGCCCAGCCTGTCGTTGGTTCATGATATGTATCTATGTTCATTTGCTGGAATACTGTAATAACCATAACTGGTAGAATTTTCCATCTGGGACTTGTACTAGATACCAGTTGCTCCAGCTAGTGCTGTATATATTCTTTCGACGTCGTGGGTCCGAATCAACTTCCAAATTTACACACCTGCCTCACATGCACACCACCCAAATCCTCCATTCAGTTTCTTCCTCTTCGCGTACCTGGCTCGCTCGACAATCCTTAGATCCCTACATCCGTAAACGTGCCCTTTCTCCAACGCATCCCTACCGCTCTCGCTCCGCCTTTAAACTTCTCGAAATCAACGACCAATACAATTTTCTCAGTCACTCAGACGTTTGTGCCGTACTTGATCTAGGCGCAGCACCAGGGGGTTGGACTCAAGTCGTAGCTGAAAAGCTAGGTTGGTCACAACATTGGAAAGCATCAGATTTAGGTGTCAAGTTGGAAGGATTCGGGTATGGGGAGAGAGGTGTCGAGCTGACTGAAACGTATGGAACGTGGAGTAAGCCGAAAATCGGTGTTGTGGCTGAGAGGAGGAAACTCAAAGCTATACGAAGACGGCTCAAAAAAATGCAGGAGAACAAGAAGGGACCAGACGAAGAACAAGTTTTCGATCCTCTCAACATTGACAACGAAGAATCCATTTCTCAATCCCCCCCTCCTGGTCGCGGAACGATTATTGCAGTAGACCTACTGGCCATGAAACCGATTTACGGTGTCCTCGACATCAGAGCCGATTTCCTCAAACCCTCATCCGAAGACCTCATAAACCAATTATTAAACAGACTAAAAGGCAACAGGAACAAGATTGAAGCAAAAGCAGACATCATCCTTTCCGATATGGCTGCAAACTCAACCGGAAACGATGCTCGAGACATTGCATCCAGTCTCGAAATCTGTGAATCTGTATATGATTTCGCTTCTCGACACTTGCAAACAGCAGAAAGTATCGGGAGAAGGAAGGGTGGTGTTCTATTGTGAGTAGAAAAGAATTGTTTTTCTTTCTCCCTGGAAGCCCACGCAGCCTCAATATCTCATACATCTAGAATCAAATATTTTACACATCCCGATCTAGAAAACTTCAAAAAGACAAATTTGGATCCAAATTTCAATGATGTAAGAGTTGTCAAACCCCCTTCGAGTCGCTCGGAATCAAAAGAAGCATATTTCCTTTGTCAAGGCTGGAAAGGTCTCTGGTAATCTTTGCCTCGTACAAACTTACTTGACTTCTCAGTTGCCCCCTCCTCAAGCTCCACTTATCCCAATCAATACATACCTCCCAACCACATAGCTACCACTGAATTAAAATCGTTCATGTCAAATAAAAAATCATTAAAAGCACAATATAGAACAAATCATGACTAATTGACTAGCCACAATACAACATTCACATACATGCAATCATTTTCAAAGGTAGTCAAGAAGCGGCAAAGACAAGATAGTGTATGTGCATGTATGTAATGTATATCTGTATACAGCCCGCTATCATACAAAAAGATTGCAGTATCAGCAAAAATGAGATTTGGAGTTAGAAGTCGAAAACGAAGAAAAACCAATCTGTTCCAATTCAAGGAGGGATACAGGCACCAGAGAATGACAGATCCAGGAATCCAGTCAACTACTCTTGTCCAAATCCCTCCGTTTCCCTAAAAAAAAAAAGAAAATTAAGCACTAGCACCTACCAATACCAGAAAGAAACAGAACACTCACTCAATAGCAAACAGCAGCTTACTCTCCAGACTCTCATAATCTGGATACGGCGGTAGATCCAACCTGTTAAAACACGTATGACTTCTCGGTAATCCGAGTGGATCTCCAGACTTCTCAATCGTAAAATGTCGCGGTCCATCTGACCCTTGTAAATCTTTAAACCCGTTCACAGGTACCCTTGAAGTTCCAGTGGTAAACTGCAGTAGACGAGCTTTACGTTCGGGAGGCCATGATCGAATGCACTGCCAGAACCATTCAATGACTTGATCAGTTCTTTCATAACCGCGGTAATCTGTGAACTTTGTCCAATCATCCCTTTCGGGGGTAAGAAAGGAGTCGGCAAAAAATTCCACAGGCCACAGAAAGAACGTACATATCAATCTCAGACATCCCACCAATCAACAGTTCCAATTCTCGCTCGTCGAAAACCGTAATCAGCTCCTTCGGTGTTAACTCTGACAATCCATCCATAAATGCTCCAAACTGCTCCTTGACCCTTTTTGAAATTCTGTATTCAACAACCAAGTCCACATACTCCTTCTTGTTCTCTTCTGTCACCTCTATTGTCTCTCCACCAGGTTTAAGCTCAATAGTCACAAATTCACCGAAGCGCTCTTCTGTCTGTGAGAACGTCTCTTCTAGAATGCCAGTTATATCGTTCTCCCTTGAGAATGTAGGATGAATTCATGGCGTTACATGGAAATGTCATGAAAACTTACAGCATCCAAGTCAGTGAACGGTGGAGGTCTGCATCAACCGCTTCTAGGTCAACCATTGACACGTGTTTTCCCAGTATCATCTTGTAAAAACTAGGAACGAAGTACGCATCAAGTAACCGTCGATGGAAAATCGCTAGACCGATGGCTCGACCGATAAACTTGAAGTAACTGAGATGGTCCAGATTGATTGCAGATGCATGGTTTATTTGTAGGGTGTAGTTGTCATGTGTTGAGTATTCGAATAAGCCGTAGTTCGGATTGAACATTTCATGAGATAATAAGAAGAACCATTCCCTAACACATCATAAATCAGAACTGGCACATCAATCATTGTCGAAGCAACATACCTTGACACACCACCATAATCCAAGCCATCTTCGTTATCAAAGCTCACCATCAACCTCTTCTTTAAATCCTCCCCACTATGAGCCATTACCGCCGCATAACTATCCTCCAAAACATTATTCCTCCTGACCTTCAGCTCACATTTTCCAGGTAGTGGCCTCATCTTGGGTTGACTTCTGAAATAAACAACCTTACGTCTGTAATCACGTTTGTATTGCGGTGCATTATCATCTACGTTTGTTGGTAATCTGGGGTCATCCCATGATGTCGTCCTCGTATTATGATCAACGAAATACACTCGACCAGTTGATGTAAGCCGCATTTCCCATCCTGACGGGATAGACCCAAGGTTGCTGCTGGCTTGTGGTCGGTGAACTGGCATAGGCTGCTGCTGAGAGCGACGCGGGTCAGTCCAGGTTGTCGTTCGTGTATGATGATCGACAAAGTATGGGCGCCCTTCCGGGTTTCGACGCTCTTCCCATCCCAAGGGCAAAGGAATGTCAGAGTAGGCACCAGTCTGATGCTGCATAGAATCAAGGGTGCTAGCAGAGTTGGCTGTGGTGTTGATTGGTGCAGTAGCAGTACGGATGGAAGCAGACGTTGCAGATTGAGATACGGACCGAGGCGGCGCAGCTTGATTCTGGATAGGTGGACGATGCCACGTCGTCGTTCTTGTATTATGGTCAACGTAATACGTTCTACTCTGAGAATCAAATCGACGTTCCCAGCCCTGCGGTAGGGGGACGCCATGTTCGTCATCAGTCATACGATTCGAGACGGAAGAAGTAATGGATGTGTTTCGTTGAGGATCCATGACGGGCTGTGTGCGGTTATTGACAGACGAGAGATTGATGTGGCTAGAAGAAGGGCGAATGGTAGGTGTAGGTAGACTAGGTTGCGGAAAAACTGGATCTGGCGAATGAGATTGAGAGAGTTGCAAGGCGGGGTTGGCCGCCACAGGGCGGACAAAATATGGGCTATTTGATGACGAGGCTATAGTCTGGTTCTGATAAGGAGGATGGTCGATGACGGAAGGAACAGAGGAGGGGATAGGGTTAGAAAGAGCTAAGCAAAAGGCAATTTTGCCAAAAACGGGGAGATTGTTGCTAGACATGGTCAAATCTCTGGTGACGACCGCTGAGAGAACGACGATTAGATCAAGAAACGTCAGCAGGAAACGAGGGAGGCATACCGTTCTGATGAGCAAGAGTGATGACCTCGGTGGCAGAAATACTGATAACGCCAAGAAAGCCTGAAAAGATAAATAAAAGGAGATTTTCGTAAAACATAGGGGCAACACACCCTGATCTCGTTTTTTGTATTTTTTGTAATCAAAGACTTGGATAGCAATTATGGACGATGTGCGGACTTTGCTGGCAATGAGATTAGCAGGGTCACGCGCGAGGAGGGGAACTTACAAGTCAAAGGACTCGTTCCACGCCGGACTGAGTGTCCTGCGGGCAACAGATGTCGAACATGCCTGTTCGCCATCGACGACTACGATAGCAAACGGATCTGGCAGACTCAAGAGTTCCCGCTTTGCCAGACCGGTTGCGCCAGTGACTGCTCGTAGGTCAGCAGGGCTAATAAACGAAAAGGGGACACGCACGGGTCAGTTTAACGACGTGCTCGGAGTCGCTGCGTCCGTGTCAGCATCGTCTCGCACAGCGAGCTCACACACATACCCACTGCTCGCCATCGGACTCAGCCTAAGACTTGATTTGGGCACAAAGCTGCGCTGTAAAAGGTTTCCCGTCCCAGCTTGCAGATTCTCACGCTCAATGCTGTGTCCACAAAATAAATTTCTAGCGGACTAAAACGCAGACTAAAACATGCAAACTACTCAAGCCCTCCCAGCTTCAATCCTCCGACTAGCCAGTTGTCTTCGGTTCAGGTTTCTCAGATTTGACACTGGCATGTCGGTGGCCTTTTCGACCTCTGTCTCCGATGCAGCAAGGATAACTTCAACATGGCAAGGATGGCCCTGGTACGGATTGATGCGACCATGAGCACGATACGTGCGGCGGCGTGTTTTCTACAAGTAAACGAAGTTAAGCTTCCGATAACTGAACAGCTTCAGTGTGCTCACAGGTGCCTGCTGGACAACAATGCTTTTGATTTCGAGGTCCTCGACATCAATGTTCTTGGCATCGGCATTGGATTCAGCATTCTTCAACAAACGAGTGATAAACTTGACCGATTTCTCGGGCCAGCGACCTAGACACCAATGAATAAAACACAAGACATCCGTTAGATTACGCTTGCCTTGTGTGGTCTTGAATTCCTTGGCCTGTCCTGTTCGTCCAACACCACCGGAAAATCGTCTGAAAGGAATAACACGTTTGTGATCCTTCACGTCCGAAAGATAAGAATACGCCTTGTTGAGTTTCATGCCTAATTAAAAACGCTTAACTGTAAATCATGAACGGAGAAAACTCCTCTACCCGTAAGCGCTGCTGCAACCTCACGCATGTTCTTGAAGTGCGTACGAAGGTACTCTCCACGTGCCTTCGAGGCTACATTGACAACATCTCTTAACCCAGGTTTAATAAAACGAATAACACATCCCATACGCACTTTTCTCGGGATTAGAAGCGAGCGCAGCTGCAGCGTAACGAACTATGATCTACCTCAGCCATGAAAATTAGGACAGGAAAAACACCACTTACCCATCGTACAGTCTTGAAGTTATCGGACTCATCCTCGGGACTATTCCATACTGTGGCTTCAACCAAAAGTATATAGTTTTCGGAGATAGCCGATGCCGAGCTTTTAGAGGCATCAAAATCAGTTTAATCTATAAATTGTTCGCCACAAATAGTTATCTGCATCAGATGGAATTAGGTAATCTGAGCAAGAATAAGTTGCTCACGTGTCATCATACTAATCAGAGTACCCCTGTTCGTCAAATGACCGCGTAAAAAGACAAAGGCAGATCCATTTAACTCCCTTTGCCATGCCCGCTGAATTACTTTTCCCTTCGCAATCGTCGCTTTCATCTACAACCCTAGATTCGTTATATCTAAATGGCGGTGACTTGTTCGATTCCGACACAGACCCCTCAGAAGAGGTTCTTGTATTATTCACGATGATACATATGCCACAATCTTACAGAACGATGTCTGCAGATTGAGAAACTCGAGAGCCGACTACGGCATGAGCACCGAATTCTGGAAGGGGCCGAGAGTGTCTTAGAGAAGATAAGCGATATTGTGTGTCTTGACTGCGATTTGATGTTTTTAGATTCATCACCGTGATGTTATAGGCTCCTTTGAGAAAAAAAGTGGAGCTTGAGATGGCCACAGCGCGCTCAATGATTGACAACATAACCAAGCTTTTAGGGATATGTACGTCCCAGTCTTTCTTACCCTGGCAACTGCTCGATGACTTCTATAATCTTAGATTCTCCAACACGCGACAGACGACAGGCCAGTATTACGACAGTACGTGAGAGACAAAAAATGGAAGAGGAAGCAGCTCATAATCGAGATGCTCAACAGAGTTTCGGTGTGGAGATTCGGAAGCGAATCGATGATCACAGTAAGTAGACTCCTCAGGCTCCTATACTCATATTTTTGTCTTACAATAATTTATGAAGCCATTGGAGACTTCCGAGCAGTTCTCCAACGCGTACACAAGTTCCTGGTCGACCTTGACCTCTTAACTCATTCCAGAACACGTCAATCTTCCAACATGGCTTACACATCAGCATCGTCAACTGAGCTTTTCACAGCGGAGCTTCTTGAAAACGATGGGCGTCGCGTCGAAATCATGGATCGTATTATTGAAATCCTGGAACGCAATCTCAGGGTCCGCTATGAACTCAGAATCTCGGAGGTTCTGAAATCGTAAGTCTGATCCTTCAGTCCTATAATTACAAATTGAGACTCAAACGTTCAGCATTTTGCCCTGTCTAGCGGACAAATGTGATAAGTCATGCAGGGCAGCTGCGTACCGGTTGATCCGACATACTTTGGTAGGAGCGGAATCGGTACAAAGGTTGGGCACGCTACTTGACTGGTATATCCTCAAGTAAGCATCTCGATCTTATTTGTATCTGCGTTGTTGAATGCTCCACCCAATGGACTCTTTTTTCTGATCACATCACCAATAGATCGTTGAATCGAGATATTAAATATGCAGTTGAAAAAGAACAAGCTATTAAACTCATCCGCACCATGGTCGAAATCGGGACAGCTCGACGAGATTCATCTACCAGCGGTGTCGCTGTCGTACCCATATCAGATGCAGTTCTACGTTCTGTCATTGCTGTTGCAGAACATCTAGACGATCCTTTCAGGCCTATCTGTATCGAGACTTTGACAGAAATTTGTAAGAGTCATCTTCTGGCCTAGAAAAACGTTGGATATGCTCACGGGTTGTCATCGACAGTACTTATCGATATTGATTCATTAACGCGTACTGGCGGTCTTCGTCTCCTGTTACAAGTATTAGGGGATGGTCCAGCAGAGCTGACTCCTATGCTTGCAACCGCATTCTTGCAGATTGCGGACTATCCGAGGACTAGGGCATATCTAAGGATTGGATGCGACCTTGAGGTTGCGTTGTCAATATTCACGGATGCTTATGGGAAGGGGTCTGAGCATGCAGAACGGATGCGAGCTTGTTCAAAATTAGTGCAGTTGATGCTGCGATCTTGGAGTGGTATGGCTATTTGTTATCTTCAGGATTTGCGCTTACGAAGCCACAGGACTGATGTATCTGTCAATTAATGATATGCAGTCTGTACGATCCGTCATTGACATGTTGCGCATACCATCTCTTGAAACGCGCGTTTGTCTTTCGTTTCATTTCTTGCAGACGACAACCTGAGCTTGCGACACAGGAGGTTATTCTAGATATGTTTTTTGAATTACTCAAAATCAAAACGCTTGATTGGTATCAAACTTTCATAGCTGGTCGGAGACTTACGAGTATGTAATCTCCATTTGTATGACGAACAATGCTCAATCAGTTTTTCAGTGTATCGTAAACCTCGAGACGACCAAGTGAAAAAGCCACACGCCTCGGAACAACAAGAGCGGTCACATCAATTGGTCAAATTCACTGACCAATTCCTTGCGCTTTTGGTCATGGTTTTGACAAAAGCAGGTCTTTGTGAGGTGCGGCCATAGTACGATAAAATCTACGATGGGAATAACGGTCGAATGTCACGGCTATCTAGGCTCTTACATGTCTTCTCGAAGAAACACATATCGGTTCAAGTCTTTCACGAAAGGCAACGCTCCTGCTGGCTGAGATCCTTGCTCTTGCAAATAGAGTGTTGCCTATGGACGCTGCTGCTAACATTCAGGTGTCGTGTCCCATCTTCCCCCTTTTATGGCCCTGATTTACGGCAATGAAATTTTAGGCAATACCTGGAGTATTTGCTATGGCTACTGATTACAGAGATGCAGAGCATAGAATTGTAGGGACGTCTGCTCTATCGGCAATGGAAAGTTTGAACCGAAATCGAGCAAGGCTGGATCACACCACCGCCTTGAAAAATGACCGACCACGGTGCGTTAGACACAGTATACATTTACCAGTTATGATCAACCTCAAGAATGAAAAGTGCCAATTCTGTGGACGATCCAATGAGAAGAAATCAAAGACACGTGGAACAAGTCAAGGCAAAAATGAGCATGCAAATGGATGACCGAACGTTCCAAGCAACCGTTATAGAGACACAAGTTGGTTCCTCTATAATCGTGATATGGCTTTGCTTTCTCATGATAGGGTTGGCCAGGTTATGCAAACGAAAGATTTCACGAAATGGAATTATGAAGCATTGCAAGATGTAGTGGATGGTCTGATGTACAATCAAAAACGACTAGAAGAGGTCATCAAAGCTCGATTCATACGTCGGCTGATGGCATTTTTTTCACCATTCAGTCATCGATTTTCAGATATCAGGAAGAATAGAGTGAGCGCTCGTCAAATCTAGAGATGATCGATATTCTGATGCTGGTTCGACGAGTAGGATTCAGTTAAATGGGTAAAACTGGGTTGTTCGTTGCTAACAACGCTGATATTGGGTGGTGATGGGGCACGATACTTGGATCACGAAGATCAGCTTTTGAGTCAGATTGTGCGAGGGTTTGCACAGTTGGACCCTGTACGTTTTGCAAAATCTCCTTTCATCTCTCTTGATCCATTTTTTCAACAAGTTCAACGGACTACCGGATTCGGATCCAATATTTTCAAAAAAGCGTGTCACAGAGACATTGACATACGGGTATTTTGAATTCCTAGGAACCTTGAGTAAACATGAGAAAGGTATTGAGTGGGTCTCTGTTTTTTTACTACTCAGAGGTGGAGGTCAACAGATGATTTGACAGACTACTGGAGAAATTTAAGGTTTTTACTGCATTCTATCATCTCAACGAGTTGCGAAGCAGAGAAGATTTGATTAAGGGAATCATCGAGAACCTGGATTATAGTATGTAAGTCGCGATGGTCAGTAACGGAAGCTATACATGACTTGAGGGGCACTAGCGATGGTCATTCTCGTATTATTCTGTCAAAAGCTCTGACATCGAGTTACAAGGTGGGTACCGAGATGTTGTTGTCCCATGTCTCATCCACTATAACTGTCAAAATGTTTAGCACATCCGACTTTATGCAACAGAACACCTTGGTACGCTCATTCGTGGTTCTTTGACGGCCAATGCGTGGACGATGCGACTCTTGCTCACGCAACTATATGATCCGTCCCCTGAGATCACTGAAGTTGCAGTCCAACTCCTGGAGGAAGTGTGCGAGTCGAAAGAGTTTTTGCAGATGGTGGTAGAACTACAGCCTGCAATGAGTCACCTTGGTGAGATCGGTGATGCTTTGTTGATGAAGTACGTTGATTATATGTATTGACATGACAAGGCGAGGATCTCATTGCCCCCCCCTCCCCCCCTTTTTTTTAAGGTTCATGTCGACGTCGATGGGATTCAGGTATCTCTTTGAAGCAGGACATATTGATCGAGAAATGGATACCTGGTTTCATGTGCGTTACCTATAGGTCTCGCAAGTCTATTACTAAGTATCCTACCGGGTTTACAGGAACGGAATCTAGTATATGTAGTGGATATTGAAATTTCTCTTGCTAAACTATTCAATACAGCCCTAGTGACAGAGGATGAAGAGGATCTACTGTAATGTTATTTCACATTGTAAGTTAAAATTCTGACAAGCGTGTAGTGCATCCGTTGGAGCTATGCCACATCATTTCTATGGTGAAATGGCCAAGACAGATTTTGGTTGTCAGATTTTACAGGAGAAAGGTCATTTCAAAGAGTTTTCGCAGGTCATTCGTCAGCATAGTCTAGAATCAGAGGATATGGAACTCGTGATGAAGTTGAAAAGCGTTCTTTGGGCTATTGTGAGTCTCTCAAGTTAACTTAATGAATTGGTGGCTGAACAATGTTGATGCAGGGAAATATTGGAGCGACGGAAGGGGGGTTACCTTTCCTTGAAGAAGAGGAGATTATACCTGTCATCTTGGACATTGCGGAACAGTCACCAATCCCTTCGGTTCGAGGGTGAGGAGACGATGGGTTGATAGTAGAATTCTTACTCAAGGATCACCACTTAGGACATGTTTCTTTGTGTTGGGCCTCATTTCGTCCACCACGCAAGGTGCCGAGATCTTGGAGGACTATAACTGGATGTCAACGTTATCACCATTAGGGACTCCAACAGGTGTTTGTCTGCCTGATGGTCTCGAGAAATTCATCAAGGTTGGTGTCTTCTATAGATATGACATTGACGATTAATCCTATGGTTCCGAAGATACCAATCTGGCAACAATACATCCCCGAAAAGAGGGATACCCGGCTAATACCACCTGTGTTAAATCATGAGATCGAGATTGTGACTGCGATGCAGAATATGGCAAATACTGTAATTGCAAATGCAGCTTCGAGGACGCTTGCGAAGTAAGTGTATATCTTCTTATTTTGCCGGGTGCCTTACCCTATGAGCCTTTCAGAATCAAATCTCGCCCTGAATTTAGGCAATCCTTTAGTTCCCCGGACATGCTTTATCGAGCTCTGCACATGCTATCAACGCAACGATATCGGCTGCCCGTGCGACGATATATCGTGGACCTATTTAGCCTGGATCTTGACTCGCAATCCGTGCTTCTCTTAGAGAAGAGTGCACAAAAGCTGAAGGCTGATCCTTCATACAAGCCACCAAGTGCAACAACAGCTCGCATGAGCATGTTTGGAAGGCTTGCAAAGACAAGGAGACCATCTGAGAGCGAAAGTTCGGAAGATGAGGATATTTCTATGGGTGTAAGTGCACCTCATAGTGTTCCCAAAGATCAAGGACCTGTTTTTGTTCTGAAGCCTGTGACGAGAATTGTTGGTTTTGATGCTTGAGCTTTTTCTTGTCTCTTTAAGGTCCTTGTGTAGTTGTATTATTTCTCTATTTGTATAAACAATCTATTTACTTTGTACAGTTTGTTGTATGCCCTGCTGCGTTGTATCCACCCTATATGACTTGACCAATTTTTGGAGGATGTTCGTTTGTGTGTATAGCCAAAGGCATCAAGGCTTTTGACTTCATCGGAAGCATGAAATACTTTCGCAGTGAATGAGCTTATAGATCATGCAAACAAAAATTTCAATCGTTCAATCGTTCAGGAAGTATACTGACCTTGTGGTAATTGTCGGGTAATTTGAATGAGAGATCAAAACAATGACAAATACTGAGCACTTCCGACTCGGGGAGCGTCAGTTTATTTTCAATGTCTCTCCTCCGTGCCTGCTTACAGACTAGCCCTATCTACTCGAGAGCGCAGTTGCAATGCTTTGCAGTACTTAGTCGTGGTATGGCCAATGACTCGATCCCCACAAAGAATGAATCTTCGGAAATTGTCGCTCCGGAACCAGTCCGTGAGGTGCTAGTAGCAGACGTGATCAGTGGCGCCCCAGGTGTGTCAGAGAGGAGGGAAAATTTGTGCTATGAATTCATGACACTGGACAGGCGAATTACGACACCGTGCCGTCCGTATCTACCAACCTACAAGAAATACCATGCAGAGTGGTGCAGGCAAAACAGAACGCTGGCGACTTGACTTTGACATCTTGCCTGGAGGAAGTCGATGGGAGAATCCCTTGATTGGATGGGCCAGCTCGTGAGTCAAGTAAGAGCCTATAGATTGCAGATTGTATTGACGGGCGCTATAGCGCCGATTACATGCAGGGGACGCGCCTTTCGTTCCGGTCCAAGGAAGATGCTATCCACTTCGCTGAGAAACAAGGTGTGCTTTTTTTTGATTGATTGTGGCAATTGGCTCACTCTGTTAGGATGGGATTACCATGTGTGAGTCTTCAGCCAATTTTTGAATGAGCTTGATACTGATAATTGAGTGCAGTCAGCCTGAAGCTATCAAGAGGATCCCTCCTAAGAACTACGCCGAGAACTTCGTTTACAAGCCTCACAAACTTCGCATCATGAGGACCAAATAGAAATGGGACGTGTGTAGGTTACTCGGATGTAATAAGCAATGCGGCATTTTGAAATGGCATTTTTGACGAGTACGCACTCTGATTTTGACGACCGTTGATTGAAACGCCTTCGGAAAGTTCAAATGCCTATCACGTGGGTGCTGGTGGTCTAAAAGGACAGCCGTACAGGGGGACATGGGGGACTTCTGTGCCAGCCGCTCCTCTTTTGTCAATCCATTAACAGTCCGTCCTCAACGTATATCGAGTTTTTCATGGTTGATATTCAGACCCGACCATTTTCCAAGAACTATAGGTACGTTGGAGCTTGATGCTTAGTGAAGTCATACAAAGTGTACCCTACTGACCTGGGTTTGGCAGCGGCCTCATCAGCCAGTCTGTAATGGCAGTTGGCATTGCGGTATTGTGCTCCGGTACGCATGAGTTTATGAAGAGGCGGCGGCGGGGTAGTTACAACCCGACGGTCGAGTTGGGCAGTCGGGAATCATGGGAGTTTGGCTAGTACGTTTCAGATATCTATTGTCAGGATCATCCACCAACTCACGCCAAGTCTCTACCAGGGGAGGTCCTGGGCGAGGCTAGTTTGACCCCCCTATCAATACAACGACCGCTGATATACGAGTTTGTAGATTCCCTTCACCTCCTTTACCGAAAGGATGGGTACTTTCCTGGGTCAGACAGGCTTTTGCATTTCCAGAAGCAAAGATGCATGAGATGAGGGGTATTGATGCTACTCTTTATGCGCGCTTCCTACGTGGCTGTTGTAAGTTTGGTTTACCAGACTCATTCGAATGTTATTCACAGTCTCTGCAGTTTACTTTTCTCTCCTTCAGGCACTAACGACCTTTCCCATCTTATTTCCTATCCACGTACGATTCTCCGATACCAGTATATCCCCTAAATCCATGATCCGCGCCTCAATATCTTCTCTCGTCAACAATTCAACTGGTCTCTCACTATTATGGATTCATATCTGTTTATTATTCTGGATCACTTTCTCATGGATAGCAATGCTCTTATTGCTATGCAATGGGGTCCTCAAGCTTCGTGCAGTCGAGATTGATGCAATGACCAAGAATGTTTTCTCAGATCGCGAGGCTGACACCACATACTACCCCCATCCTCATCATCTATTTGGGTCCACTGGTATCCCCCTCACCAATCATAATCATCCTAATCGAGGTCTCCGTTGTCGTACCATAATGGTGTCTAATCTCCCTCGTACATTGAGAAGTGAGAATGATTTGAAGGAATATTTTGAACATTATATGGCCCGGAAGGTTGAAAAGCGGTCAGTGGGTCTGACGCTCTCAACACAACCAGGTTTTTTCAATAAATCTCTTGCCTTTCTCCTTAATCGTGCCAAATGTCTCCCTGCTCGCTTTCATCCTAATTCCTGCGGAAATAAGCACAAGCCCATTGGAAATGTTCAAGACAATGTAGTGAAGGAGCCCTCAAAGCTTGTTATCGAGCGAGTCGTAATCGCCCGTAAAATGATTGAGTTGGCCTCGGACTTGGAACGTCGAGAAGAGATTCTTCGCAACCTCGAGACAGCCCATATCAAATTAGCCACCAAGACGTTGACGGCAGTAAAAGCTGCAATGGATAGACAACATGCCAAGAAAACCCTGACATATAGTACCTCAAAAACGATGAAAAGTGCAAGAAATGATTGGAGATCATTTTCTATCGATGTAGAAAGTGGAGTACAAGAGGAGGTACTTGACGAGGACGCCCGGATGGAACGATTGATTAAAGTCCTGGGGCCCTTTGTAAATGAATTTGGATTACAAGATCCGTTTACAACGCGATCCAAGAATGCTATTGCATCCACTTCACAGCATGCTTTGAATAAACTACTGCCACGAAATTTTGTCAATCCCAATGAGATGACTTCATGCCCCGATCATTCTTTCCCTCCTCGCCTCGAATACTTGAACTCACGCCCTGGTGATACAATCTGGGACGCCTTGTTGAGCCTCCCAAGAAGCAGCTTAGATATATATCAGCCTCTCATCCATCTCGAACGAGTCTTTCAAAATCAGATTGTCCCATCAATCGATTACTGGACGACAAGACTCAATTATGTGATGACTTTGATAAAAGAACAACGTGACAAATCTACAACAAGCTTTGAGCCTGTGTCGACAGCGTTTGTGACTTTTTCTGACCCTGCAGATGCGAGGAGAGCATGCAGAGACTTGGCTGTTCATCCAAACAACCCCCTTTCGTGTCTAGTCACTATGGCACCCATGTACAGTGACTTGGACTGGATGAGAGTCATGAAATCCTCGTTCAGAGCTGAAGTACGTAGAATCATTGATCTGCTCGCGAGACTCAGAGTGCTCACGCTCCTATTTAGTTGATCAAGGACTGGATTGTAAACCTTGGAGTTTGGTGCGCATCACAATTAAGAGACTGCTTTTCATCGGCTCACGATTGCTAAGGGGCTTCACCTTATTTTGGCTCTTTCCTGTGTCACTATTGGTCGGCCTAGTTTCAATCCAAAAGATCAGTTTATTTTGGCCTAGCTTGGTTTGTGTTTCTATATTCTTCTCGAGCAGGGAACTCATTCCTAATCAGCGAGACTATCTCCGACATCATCCATGGCAATCTGAGGTCATTGAATCGTTCTTGCCTACACTCCTTGTGGCGCTCCTTGCGGTTCTCATTCCGCTGATTCTTCTAGTCATCGCTAAAAAGGCTCATACAATCACGACTTTCTCCGCTCTTCACGACAAGATTATGACTCGTTATTACAAGTTCCTAGTTGTGAATGTTCTTGTCTTTTTCTGTGTCGGTACAGCTGCTCTCCAATCTGTTCTCCAATCTTTCCGATCACAAAATGAACCAAATTTTCTTCAAATTATTGCTCATAGTTTCCCCACTGCCGGACCCTTTTATGTTGGTTGGCGTACGTAGTGATCCGGTCGTGATCTCGGCCATCCTCACTGATATTTTGTAGTCGTGTTCACGACTGCCATGCATGGAGGTTTCGAATTGGCTTTATGTAAGTCTTCGTCATGAAGCCGGTTTCCTCTCTGCTGACCTATCGTTATCCTCACAGTTGGTGTTAGTGCTTGACATCGTGCTATGTGATGCCGATGATTAACTTAGCGGTAGCTTCCACTTATCGTATATCCTACTTTTCGCAGACAAATCACGCCGTAAGGATACTTTCCCAATTGAATATGAATGACTCAAGCCATATCCCTTGACACGCAGGCGCAAAAGGGCTATTGGAATTCAACCCCGTACATTCAATTTCTATTGTACACATCATCCTTGCTTCTCCATGATATCGACTGACATTTCCGTATTAGATTGGCTGCCTAATCACATGCTTGTCATACACATACTTTTATTATTTTCGGTGCTCAATCCTTTTGTGCTACCTTTTGGCGTCCTCTATTTTTTTGTCCAGTCTAGTGGGTGATCACTCCTCTAGGTTCCAAACCATGACATTGACCTTGTTGTAGGCGTCATCAAAAACCAAGTCCGCGTATCATTCACCGATTTGATCTTGAGTTCTGACAGTACTTGTAGCTCATACATGTCTACGCCAAACAATACGAAGGCAATGGCCAGCTCCTGCTCATTAGGATTATTCGTTATTCGCTTGATGGTAAGAGTTTAAGCTCAGTGAACTTCGACTTCACTTACATATGTTGTTTCCAGGGCTTTTGCTGACTCAGGCAGGTTACTGTTAACATAAGACAGGTTTGTGCTAACTCCATACCCACAGAGCGTGTTTCTCGCCTATATGGTAGTGCTCAAGAGATCAATCATCGTTGGACTTTCTGCCTTCCTGATCGCCCTCAGTGTTACTGTCAAAATTATGTGCGTGCACCTCCACTCAGAATTAGAGCTGATTGACGTTATCTCTAGCTTGACTAGAATGTGTCGTACTCATTTTGAAAAACAAGACACCCTTGAAGCAAATATTCTTTGTGACAAACAGGCTAAACTGATAATCAACGAAAGCGATCAGAGCAGTTCAAGTCTAAATGGAGAGGCTGGGTCAAACCAGGAGGGTAGTGGGTTAATTCCCTCTCGTTTTGCCTCATCCTTCAGGACTTGGAAACTCCCCGATTGGGTCAATGTCAACTTTTTGCATGATCCTGATGCCCATCGCTCTCAGCGAAGCCCACCCATCTCCTTCGGACAAAATCGTAACCCATTGGAAAAGTCGAATGAAGATATAATGCACTTTCCAAAAGCTCTCGTTCACCCCAATGAAAATCAACTTGTCACTTCTCATCCACCCCCGGTTTCATGGGACGACCAAGTGGGAGCCGATTTGCCCTATGACAACCCACTTTATACCTGTGTTGTTGACACTTCATTATGGTTACCGCGCAACCCTTGTGGGCTGTTGAACTTAGATGACACTGTAAAAATGAGGGTGTCATTGACAGTTGAGCATACAGTGGGAGAGCTGTTAACCTTGCGGTACAGGCTTCCAGAAAGAAAACCTCCTGGCGAAATGTCTCAAGTTTCTACTAGCCCAATGATGGTGCAATCGGATAGTGTTGCTTCCCCTATCTCCTTCACATGCGAACATACAGCAAGTGATGGCACTCAAGAGATCGAATTGCCTCCAGCCATTGTTAAGCGCGTTCAAGCAGGTGAAACGGACGTTGAGCGTATACCAAGGCCTCGGACTTCGTCGAGCTACTGTGGGAAGTCGCTAGGTAGCGCAGCCAAGAGTGTGCTGAGTCTAGGTTCCAGCCCCGGCCATGGTTCTAAGGGTCGGCGCCTCAGTATTACAAGTAATGATAGAGATCATCCAGGTCGCGATCGTTCGCACTCTATCATGTCTACTCTGCAGCTTCCACCACCAGTACAACACGTGATGCCATCGGAGCATGAAACGGTAATTCACCATGAGGAACACCTGCAGATTGATGAAGTTCCGACACACGCGTCAACTTCGCGATTGTCCCTAATGCCTCCTCTTGTGTTACGTCCCTCAAGGACCCAGACCTTGTCAACTTCCGACGCAATATTCCGCGAAGTTCTTGCAGAGGAACAAGATACCAAAGAATATCGAATGTGGGAGGAACAGACTGAAGCCGCAATGAGGTTGAGATTAGACAAATCTTGGTGGATGTCATGGATGTTCAAGAACCCGAATTGATTGGATTTATCAATATGCCAAGTTATCGTGAATCGGTGGAACCTCTCTTGGATAAATCCTCATACTCGGACTTTTCACAATCATGTATTAACATTGACAAGATACCATTTGCGAGTGATCTGCATTCAAATTACGATTGCTATTCCAAGGCTAATTTTCCGAATCCGATGTTTCTCCCCTTATACATGCGAAAGTCAGCCGATATTTCAGGTCTCTCGGTATTTAAACTGGTTAATATAAGACTGAAATATGCCACCAAAATCTACATTTACAATGCTCATATTATTCTGGGCAACCCTTGCTGCTTTGACTCTCAGTACATATGCGGGAACCAGAATCTGGGATGGTAGCTTTAATAACTTCACAAGTGCAGCAGACTTCGACAACTGTAGGTCTTCTCGCTGGTATCCACGCCTCTTGGTATTCACAAGATCGGTCATTATCTAGGGTCATGGGCCAATCAAGTTGGCACTTATCAATGGGTACACCCTCAGCCCTTGTTACCTGATACACGTCACTGAATCAATGATATCCAGTACATCCATGGCTCCCAGCCCACCTCACATTACCTGGCTGTCTCCTCTGACTACAAGAATCCTGTTATGACCTCTGAGCTCCGTGGCATCAAAATGACCATTGATGGTACCGCCAATTGGAACGGCCAGACTATGGAGCGTACAGAGTTGATTCCTCAGACCAGCTCCAATCTCGGGATCGGAAACCTATTCTATCACTTCTCTGTGAAACGTGCTGATACAAATGCTCCTGATCCGACCCTCGAGCATCAAGTTTGCTTCTTTGAAAGCCATTTCACCGAGGTTCTCAACTTGCGATGCGCGAATATCATGGAATGCTGAAATTTTTTCATTTAGCTGAAATATGGTGTCGGTTCAACTCCCGGTAACCTTGTTTGGATGGTTGGTGGTGTCGAAAAATGGGGCACTGCTTTCACCGCAGACACCTGGTTTAACTTTGCATATGATATTGACGTGCGTCTCGTCATATCCCCCCTCCCCACAACCTCGTAAGAGCTATCTGACATAAAGCTTGGGATTGCAGTTTTCCTCGTCTACCGTTGGTCTCTGGGCTTCAACAGACTCTGCCCCCCTCACCAAGGTTGTCCAAAACATTGCTGCTTCGCCATCTACCAATTCGGCCGACTGGCATTTGGGCGTCCTTCGTATTGTGACCAACCAAACCCCCGAAGACTGGTATTTCAGCGGTGTATACGTCGAAAATGGGCCAATGACAACCTCAGTTGGAAGCGGCGGCGACACTGCTACACCTGCTCCCACAACTAATCCAACGACCTCGTCTACTTCGACCTCGTTTACTTCAACCTCCGTCGACGGTCTAACCCAAACTCAATGGGGCCAATGTGGAGGTGCGTAAATTGAGCATCGCCTGAATTTCTAATCTTAAACATCGCTCTTAGGAACTGGCTGGACTGGTCCCACCGTGTGTACAAGCCCTTTCGTTTGCCAAGCCGTCTCTCCTCCTTACTACTATCAGGTAAAGGATTCTCACCAACTCCAATCGTTGATGATTAGACATTAAAAGATACAATTACAGTGTTTGTGAAAAAGCTAATTCGAGGAACCAAGAACGACCTCGGACTGTTACTTTGTTTCGACGAGGCCTTGAGAAAATATGTGTTGGTAATACGAACTGTCAGAATATGGTTTGCCTACCAATGACACCACAAGCAACCCTACCGCCAGCATTGCCTGTCTTATGAGATTCGTCATTGCCCCCAAGGCCGAGGTCATCAGTGCCCTGTCGCACATAAGTCAAGAATTTGGATCTGCGATCATCAAACTATATCTGTACCGCATGAACAACAATAGCACGACTGACTTGGAGTGTGAACAAAGCTTAAAGCGAAAGATCAAAGTTCCTCACCCAATAATACTTGCAGGTCCGTTAAGGGAGATGACAGTATCTTGGAATGTGATTTGTGCTTCTCCTCTAGAATCCGTTGGAATATTGCCCAAGTCTCCGACATGCCGGACATAGTCATTGGGGCCACCATGTGTTTGGCCAAAAGGATTGAAGTGAGGGCCAGCGGTTGTACACCCGTCGGTTAAATCACCCCATTGACTAATTGAGAGATCACCATTCAGTGTGATGTGCCGCTTCAAATGGCAGATATGCTCACTGGACATGAAAACCACGTTTGGCGTTAGGTGATAACCCTTTGATGTTACCAGTGACGGTGACCGGCCCAGGGTAAGTCAGTTGTTCAAAGCGAATAATCCCAGTCACCTTGGGCTCGCTTTGTGGGGTTAGGATAACAACAGCCTGAAAAGGCAACGTTCAGAAGAGAGGATAGGATAGAGAACTTGAACTGACCTTTGTCGCAATTGGCGTGCTGTTTTCAGTATTCATTTTTTATGAATAGTAAAAGTAACCAAGAACAGTAGCAAATGCGATGAGGAAAAGAGTTTTATCAGATGCAGAGGTTAAATGAAACATTGTTAGAAAATCGGTGACGCAATACTAATCCAGATATAGCTACACTAGGAGAAAGTCTGAGATTACACATTCTCCCGGAACGGTCTGTACCATCAACTTCAAATTTAGGTTTTCCTAGGTCAGGCAAGTTGAGAGGTATTGATATTTTCTAGCCTTCTATGAATAGACAGATTATGTTTGCACACGCTTTATCTGGGATCTATCATGAGCTAGTAAAACTCATACAATGAGGATTCCCTCCAGGAAGAGATGGAGTCTCAGTCATCGAACTTCAAATAGCTCTTACCAAACTCACAGAGAAGCTTTGAGCAAGGTTTCAGGTGCAAGTATCCGTTAAACAAACATACTGACAAGTGAGATGATCCCTTCATTATCTATTCATGACAATGAATACATGGTTCATGCCGTGTTGCAGTGCGAAACATACAGGCGTGTATGTGAGATAGTGACGTGACGTCTGG
>Ga0153986_1000035_pt1 | contig 36261 bp, 37 predicted proteins | sample TSGA070MetaG_FD_104724 | JGI IMG/M metagenome (GOLD analysis project Ga0153986, IMG submission 104724) | Attine ant fungus gardens microbial communities from Georgia, USA - TSGA070 MetaG | ecosystem: Host-associated > Fungi > Mycelium > Unclassified | place: USA: Georgia, Alexander Wildlife... | reverse complement strand
TTATACAAGGCCAGATTGCACAACAATAGGGTTGTGTAATATTATCCCTTTCTCTTACTAGGTTAAAGATAACCCCTGCATCTGGGATCAAGCTTGTGACCAGGCATTCTCAAACAAGCATTCTCAACAGCCCCAAGTGGAAACTGACACTTCAGACCTTGTCCTGGCAGCCATTATATCCACCTGGGTCAATAATGAGTAGCACTCATTACCTTTCACTCCAGGACTTTGTAGCAGCTGAGGTGAACTACAACATCCATGATAGGGAGCTTCTGGCAATCTTTGAAGCATTTAAGTGTTGGTGTCACTACTTGGAAGGGACTCCCGAAGTGGTAGATGTGGTCACCGACCACAGAAATTTGGCTTATCTCTGTAAGACGAAGTCCTTGACCTGCCGGCAAGCCCGATGGTCAGAATACCTATCCCAATTCAATTTCGCCATCAGGTTCAGACCTGGAAAACTCGGTACTAAACCAGACGCCCTGACAGGCAAAGAGAATAGAGGGAATAGAGTCGGTGACGGAAGCAAAATTCATGCCTAGAATTCATGAATTTTGATTACATGGCCATCCTTTGCCCACTTGTTTTGAAGATAGGTTCTATGAGCAAACGACCAGGATACTAGGTGATGACAGCAGTACAAAATGTCACGAGCTTCGTTACAAGTGTCTGGTCGTCCTGGGCTTCAAATGATTTGACAGCTGATCATAAAATAAAGAGAGAGAACGAGATTGGGTTTTCCATATGAAAAAGCTTGTATTCTGGGCAACAGGAGTATTCAGGACCGTAACAAGTGACAGTAACAATGTCGAGGATCTGGGATTCCTTTAATATCTTGAGATCGACTGGAGTGCTCATGTATCACATATTATTACTGAGTCTCGCAGATAACAGGCCCGCTCTTTATCGGTTGACTGACACGTAAGTCTACTCAGACACGGGATAGAGGCCCGAAAGAAGTGATGTATCGTCCGAACTCGCTTCTTCTGCTAGCCTAGTGAAAGGATATATTCTGACGAGGGTTCGGAACATGCCCAGTCAGAGTCGGGCACTCGAGTCGAGCAAGTAATAAACCATCCCCATACTACTGTTTGTACAAGATGAGCGAGTTTGTAATATTGGTCAAGATAGTTGCACACAATGCTTCAAGCTCGATGTGAGATTATGAAATCATGTCAAGCAGTGGACTAGTATGCATTGTCCCTTAAACAGGCAGACGACGCATTTTGCGAATTTGTTTGTGTGTATGGACATGGTTTGTACCGTGTTTTATTGTGTCTTTCACAATTTGGACGCTGTCGGTGTATGTTGAATACAGTGGCCACAGACACACTGACCTTCATCATCATCTCTTCCTTCGCACTCACGAAATCGAATGGCCACAAACAGCTTCGACGTTGACTTCAAGTCCATTTTGGCAGTTTGGAGGGTCCGTGCGCAGAGGGATGGAGTTCCCACGTTTCTGACATAAGCGGCGTGGATCGTGGTTTGTTTACTTGCCCTCGACCACCATCTGCCCGCCAACCATCGACAAACATCCAGTCTCGTAATGTCACAACAACAGATGCAATCTATGATGGATCAACAGGCTCAGGACATTGGCGGCAATTCCTATTATCCACAAGACAATGACCTCACTGGGGGTCTGCCTATAAACCTCGATTCATTAAGGGACGGACCTCCTGGTAGCAAACCCTTTTATCCCTATTCTACACTCATCCGGTGCGTCTTCACGCCCCAGCACATCTATATCCCTGACTCAATGCCCATTTACCAGGTATGCTATAAAAGGCTCACCGAACCAGAAACTGCTCCTTGAAGATATTTATTATGCTATTGAGTCACGAGTAGGTGACTGAATACTAGAGAGATAGATGCCTCCTCATCCATTTATCATTTCCCTAGTTTCCTTATTTCCGAAGTGCGCCAAGCGGCTGGAAAGTAAGTGTCTTGGGCCTCAATCTGAGTAATATGAGATGTTTGTTTGGGACCAAATTATCATACACGACGCGTCGTTCGCGCTGTTGTTGTTTGACTGCCTCTATTTGTCAAGAGTTTATCGTTCCCCACCTCATCCAAACATATTTTGAAATATTGACACATTTTCCAGAACTCTGTCCGTCATAATCTGTCATTAAACCCATGTTTTGAGAAAGTGCCTCGTCCTCTCACGGATCGTGGGAAAGGTTCCTACTGGACAGTCAATGACAATGTAGATCCTCGTACTGGTGTTCATCGCGTTCGTAAGAAGAAGAACAAGAGTTCAAAGCACCGAGGATCAGAGGAGGTAGAATCTCAGACACAGGAATATGCCTCTGAGGCACAAGCATCTGCTTCTCAGAGTTTTGACGATCCAAATGCCCACCCTCATGCTCAGTTTGTGGCTCCTCCCGCCATGCATCCTGACGAGGCTGGGCCCAATCGCCAACAGGTCCCTTACCCGCCACCGTACCCGCCGTTGGTTTCTCCTTCCTCTTCATAATGATAGATCTGATTGAGTGTTCTAGATTTAATCCTAATTTCCCCATGATAGACCCACGGTTTCCGCCGCCCATACCTGGAGTGCTTCCGATTTCTCCTGATGAAGGCTTTCTTGATGATCACGGTAATGTTGATTGGCGGCTGGCTTGGGTGAAGGAGCTTGGGCATCTTCAGCAGATCACTGCGGAGCAAGAAAAGGCTGGTGTTGATCCTGATTGGTACAGGATGATGCTGATTCGCGTCCGGAGTGCTTTGATGCCACCTCCTCCAATGAATCCGGAAGTCATGCATGGTATGCCACCGCCGCCCCACATGCAACCACCGCCACCGCCAGATGTCGATCTGGCACAACAGGCCCATGCCCAGCCGGCTCGATGAATTAGGATACAGGTGTTTTGGATACATCCTCTCACTTTTGCTGTTTATGTTTTTAGTACATATCATGTTTCGTCGATTTCTGTTATGGTATTTATTTATCTGCCCATCGGCAGTTATTAATACTCTCTTTGAAAGAGGTTGTATATGCACGACACCACTTTTTGAATTTTTTTTTAATTCATCGCTACTTTTTTAATATTTTGTGAATGTCATAAGCATTGCATAAGTCAATTATATCAGCAGTTTCATTAAAATTGATTAGTTACTCAGCTTTCCTCGTCTATCAAAGGCAGTTTTCCTTGGCACATTTTTCTCTTTGCGTTCATTACCTGACACAGCAAAGTGGTCCTCGGGGCAATCTCTACCCACGTTTCTCTCAATGTCTCCTACCGCGGTGCTTCCACAGATCAGCAATGAACCTAATGGACAAGCCACGATGGCCTCTGTCAAGGGCCCTGCTCTTACGATTGGCACCCTCTCGACAGCTCAAGATGGAAAATACCAGTCGCTAGTTTCGGAGTTGGGGGCGACGAGGCGTGTGGATCGACAGCTGCTAGATAGATTGGTTGATGAAGGTATGATTCTACTGATGCTACGGTTTTGCCGTTTTTTGACAGTTCCTCGGGGCCTCTAGCTACCATACTAGAACCCTCGTTCTATACTTCTGTACATGTCGTACTGACCGAGTCAGAGTATCGGTCTTTGACATCCAACCACCCAAGATTCCTATCCCAACTGCTAGCTAGTCTCATCCCTTTGGGGACACTACACCTTGTCAACCTCGCATCTGCCGCTGCCCCGGCTCTCCATTCTGAGCTTATATTCGCCGGATTCCATATTCTTTCTATGTTTTCAGACGACCAAGGGACCCTAGTTGCCCAAAAACCTGCGGTTTCCCCGTTAGCGACTGTTCCTCTCAAATCGACGATACCAGGCTTGGTGCCACTGCGGAAAAAGGCTGATCCAGCGAAGAAGAAAGCACTTTGGGCGCTGACGGCGGTGGCTGATCATGATGATAGTCATGTTGATGATAAAATCGACCCAGAATCTCTGCTTACTGAAGCTGACAAGACCCGACCTGTGCCGACTTGTGAGCCTGTCGATTCTCATGCTCCAAGACGCAAAAGGGCGTGTAAAGGCTGTACGTGTGGATTGGCAGAGCTGGAAGAGAAAGAGGAGGAGGTAAGGAAGAATGGGAAGGTTGTGCTCTTGGATGGGTCTCAGAATGGAGAGACGATGGTGGTTACTCGAAGTGAGAAGGAAAGACTGCTGGACGCAGCGAAGAAGGCACCCAAGGCTACGAGTAGTTGTGGGAATTGTTTTCTTGGGGATGCGTTTAGATGTGCGAGTTGTCCATATCTCGGTATGTCAAATTGGGGAGAACCCTCTTTCTCTCTCTTTCTCAAGAAACTCAGTATCGTTTCTGATTCTGATTCTTGTTTCTTCTAGGTCTGCCTGCGTTCAAGCCGGGTGAAAAGGTTGAGATTGATTTTGGTATGGATGATATTTAGATAGATAGAACAATGTTGTATGATTTCGGAGAAAAGATCTGAAGATGTTTTCTCTCTCTATATCTCGTGCATCCGCACGCCTGGGTGTACATCGTAGCGTTAGTGTGCATGAGTGCTTAGTTTTGCAATCTATTTCCATTGATCACCTCCACGTTGCCTTGATCCATTCTTGTTTTATTATCAGATACAAGACGGATTCGACAATGAATTGACTGGGGTCATACTCGATAACATGTTGTCGTTATTGTCTACAAGGCCCAAGGAGAAAGTCGGTGTTGTAACGGAATGCTCTTGTTCAGTTGATGAGCAAAAAAAATCAGCTGTTTTCGGGGGTCCCTTCCTTTTTTTCTTCGTATTATTCCATACATAACGATATTGGTCAGACACCCAAGGATCGACTCAGAGTGACCCTCATCAAAACAAGGTATCCACCCAGAAACAATGGTATGTACTCACGATATCTCTGAGACGAGACGAGACCCCGGAAGGAGTCCATTCTGCCTTGTCATGAGAAATTTTTTGGTCCTCTTTTTCTCTCTTTCTCTCTCCTTATTACTCACGTCCAGATGGAAACACTTTCTTCTACTTACACATCACTCACCTCGTCCTCGTCCTCCTCCTCTTCTGCACCACCACCAACGTCCTCAAAAACCAGAGCCCTATGCGTACACTGTCCCAACCCTTCTAAATATACCTGTCCACGATGTCATATCCAAACCTGTTCCGTTTCCTGCTCTCAAACTCATAAATTATCCACATCATGTACGGGACTACGCGATAAAACGGCTTATGTTCCCATGAATCGGTATGGATGGGGGAGTATGGTGGATGATTACTGTTTTCTGGAGGATGTCGGGAGGAAGGTGGGGGAATGGGGGAGGGAGATTGTCAAAGGAGGGTTTGACATGAGTGTAAGAGGACGTGGTGTGCGGATGGTAGGTCGAGGTAGGAATAGAAGAGGAGGTGCTGTCAGGATGGGCAGGACTGGAAAGGGGAGAGGTAAAGGAAAGAGGGAGGTATTGAAAACACTCTTGGAGGCGAGAGACATCGAGTTGGAACTGCTGCCTTGTGGGATGGAGAGGAGAAGGCTGAATCAGTCTGTTTGGGATCAAAAGTACGCGATTTTCTATTCTTCTTTTACGCACACACATATCTATGAATTCGACAGGAATCAGACAGCTTTGTTGACAATTGAATTCAAATTTCATCCATCCACTACTGAAGCACCGTTTGCATCGTTGGACAACGTCAAACCATTCACTCTTCTAACACATCGGAACAAAATCTCCATGCCTCTGCTCGGCCTGGTACAAAAGCATATCCAGGAACGGATGCATAAAAAATCAAATGTCCTGGGTGGCGCTCCATCAAATTCATTCCCCTCATGGATATCCTCACTTGTCATTCCACCTCCCGAAGACCCGGAAAATTTTACAGTTCCGACCTTTGTCATGACGGCTCCTTCCGACCCATCTCTCCTTGTGCGTTCTGCCGCTCTCCTGTCCACATCTGCATCGACGCAAAAGCGTCGTACGCCCGAATGTGTGAAATCAAAGATCTATTACTCTCTTGATCCTAATGAGCCATTGGCAACATCTCTCCGTGGAACACAGTTTGTGGAATTTCCATTGATTGAGGTATGGGGAGAGTTTAATGGTGTTATCATTGACAAAAAGACGGGTGGAGTTAGATACACTGGCGGGAAAGAGGAGCCACAGCGCAAGAGGATAAAGTTGAATTCGGAGGAGGGAAAGAAAACTATGATTGGATTAGTGGGAGATTACGGAAGCGATGACGATGAAAGAGAGCAAAATTATACAGAGTATACCAAGTTAGTGGGATATGTGGAAAGCGATGCAGAGGAGGATGGTATTGTGGATGATGAGGACGAGTGGACTGATGCAGATGCAGAAGGAGAAATTGATTTAGATGCTGATCCTGCTATTATTCTCAAGCTGATGGAGCAGGCGAAGAGGGAAGGAAAATGGATCGAGCAGTCGGACGACGAGGAAGACGATAGCGACGATTCAGGAGGGCAGGGCTCAGATAGCCTTGGGGGATGTTTGATGTATTCAGACATCCTGTCTACGAAGGTCAAGTAGACCTTTCATGAGAAGCTGGATCTCAAGGACTTGGTCGATTGCAGCACTGAGTGGCGTTTCTGGCGTGTTACGTATGGGTTCAGCTGTTTTGACTTCAACTTCCCAGAGAGTGTCCGCATGTGCTGGGATGGGCTGTTGGGACTTTGGATCGACCTGGGGCAGAATCAGGATTGGCGTCGACTTGTATTGCGATGGGTATTACCTGTTCCTGTTGGAACATGAGGATGATCAGAGAGCCTTTGCGGAAACAGTAACCACGTTTGTAAATCTGAGAACGTCTCCTGTATCTTGTTAGGTTAGTGCGAATGGAAGGAAAATGAACACACGAGTAGCCCAGGGCGGCGGCGAAGCCTATAGCATCCCCCTCGACCTGGACAGTTGCCCAGGGTCTGACGGTAGCCTCTGGGTGGACACGCACAGACTCGGGCTTGAGGTAGGAGTAGAGATGCCTGGGGCAGGGCTGGTCAGTGTGGAGGAGGAGCCATGGAGTATTGCACGGCACCATGGGCCATCGACGTTTTTGCCATTGACGATGAATTCCTTCCTGGCGCGGAGGATAGCGTGGTCGCGGTTGTCGTGGACAATGATGGACTCGAAGACGACTTCTCTGGAGTGCATGGGCTCTGCAGACTCGCAGTGAAGGGTGATGCGGTTGAGAATGGGCTGGAGATCCTTGGAAAAAAATTCGGCAAAGAGGGCGACCTCGTACTGGTGGGATGTCATGACGAATAAAACAAAAACAAAAACAGAAAAAAAGATCCGTGGGAGCAGCAGTCCTCTGCAGGATGCATAAAAGAGCCAGTGAGTCTTGCAGCAAAATAACCAATGGACAGTGTCCTGAGCCGTCCCAACAAAGGCCATGCCAGCGACAACGACCTGCTCGAATACTACCACTCCCCCTTCGCAGGCCAGCACTACGCCCACGAGCTCGACGCCGACTCGGCGCGCAATGCAAGCCGCAGACAGGTCGCCATACTCGAGTTGGACCCGATAGAACACGGCTCGGGCGACGACGGTGACGGGGGCTGCTCACTGCGGTCGAGACGGGGACTCGCAAGCGGACTGACGATAGTCTCTCCGTCGGACTCGTCGTTCATCCTGCTCACTCCTCCATCGACGGCGCCTCTCTCCGCACCAAGCCCTTATTGCCCAGCCCCTCCCAACCACCAACGATCTACCTCCGAGTCTCTTCCTCGTAGAAAATTCCCATTACGCGATATAGGCATTGTCGGCACCGCTCGGCTCGCTAAATACGACACAAACCCTGACAAAAGTCTTCCTGATATGTATGCATCACTCAGCAACATTACTTCCCTCCATCCTCCCATCTTTCAACAGCCAACATCCCAGGAGCCTGCCATACCTGTCCCCGTACGTGCCCTCAACATCATGAAACGAGCAAGAACACAGGATTCCTTGTCTCCCCAAAAAGATCCGCAGCTAGCACCGCAAGTAGGGGAGAAAAAGCGCGCCGTGGTCCCACCCAGCACCGTGAGCCTCGAGAGTGAGAGTGTCACAGGCGCTGCACAGCCCAAATCTTCTTCGATCACCTCGCCTCCAATTATTGTCCTGCCGGCGACAGACTCCACCCTTTCTTACGCGAATTATGAGCCCGGAGTTCATTCAACGGCTGGCCCTTTACCGCCCCCACCTCGCCTCCCGGGCTTTCAAGGCACTTCCACCGTGGCTGTGTCCCCACCGCCCCCCCGACCTCCAAGGTTAAATTCCCCTATGCCTCTTCGCAACATTCCTCAACCCACAGATATTGAGGCTGTGAAACAAGCTCTGCAGCTGCCATCATCTGTCTCAGCTACCCTTGCTTCCAGGACCCGAACAATGTCCCGAGAGTCGTTCAAGAAAGACACCGGATCAACAAGTCCTAATGATGTTCCGCATACGGATGTCGCAAGGTTTGTCACCCTTTTCTTGCACCTTGCATCAGAATGCAAGCATCATCGGTTGATATCATCTCCTTCCCCTGGTTATAGATCGACATCAAGCTCAACAGCCCCAAACTCCTCCCTTTCCAGCATGTCGTCCAGCATGTCATCGCCGCATCCTGTACATCATAAGGACGAGAAAGCGCTCTCAACCTCTAATGCCGGTTCACTCAACGACAGTGAAAGACAACCAGAGAAGGATGCCAAAGGCAAACGGTCACTGGTCACCATCTCGGCCACAAGTGTTGTTCCTACTATTGTGCGACGAGGCAAGGATGATGAAGTGCAAATTCAAAAAGACACGACCAAACCACTCACACCCGAGCCCATCCCTGAGAAACCCACTGCATCGGGCCCCATAAAAGGTGTTGACAATGTTGACTCTCTGCACCAAGACTGTCGCAAGCATGGATCAGTCGTTACCACGGGCAATAACCTTGATGACTCGGCTGAGCGTTGGGTAACAATCAGTCGGACATCATCACGACAAAATCATGACGACCGATTAACACCAATAGACAACGGTGAGTTCTAATTTTCAAATACCGTGTCTGTCAGCAGACATTGATAGACGATCTTCAGAAACGAATAAAGCACCCAGTCCCCCTCCAAAAAGTTTCAGAAACAGCTTGACAACAGGATTGAAGCGACTCTCTTCAAGATCCTTACCCCGTACGCCTTCAATCTCGTCGGGTGGATCAAGACGATCTTCTATTATGAGTAAGCGATTCTCTACTGGGAACACCAGTTTGGCTCCAGCACCCCTCTCCGCAACGGTCAGTCTTAGTGGAAGTGCGAATGCTACTGCGAACGGAAGCGCATTCACAAGTGGTAGCAGCACAAAGACGCCTCAGGTTGCATCCATCCCCAAGCGTGCCTCAACTGCACTTGGATATGCGTTGCCGGATGTGCATAAACATGGCAGCGTAACTGGTTACAGTGCTTCGGCTGACGGACATGGTGTCGTGAAATCAACAATGAGGAAAAGACAAAAGGCTGTGGTGCAGTGGCCACCGGCAATGTTCTGTAATGAAATTCACGCTACAAATGGAAGGAAGAAGTTGACTTCGGGTGAAAAGTGTGTCATATATGCGCAGAAGATCAATGAGTTGTATATGTATGATTGTGGATTGACACAGTGGGTTGTGGAGATGAAATGCCGTGGTACGACATATTCAAAAAACCATTTCCGATCTTTTCTGACGATCGTCCCCATCATATAGGTCCCTCCTCTAATTCAGGAGCGGGTGGCTTTAATAAGAGATTCTTGGATGTGCGATCCCCCACAAGTGTTTCATTCACACCACATCTACGACAGACATCACGCTCATCGATCATCTCTGATGCAACATTCCCCACACGGCCGGATGCTACGACGGCTACGGATCTTCTTTCCTCTTCTTATGAGAACGATGGCTTCTATCGTGAAGACGTTCCTCCCCTTCCATACCCCTCATTGGCGACTGCTCAGCGTGCAGCTGCATCAAACATTGCCCCCGCTGCTTCTCCATCGACCTCGAATACAACATTAATGACCTCACCTGTGCTTCTTCGTTCTTCAGGTTCTAATTCGACATTACCTTCAATGAGCGGAGGAAGTGCCAATACCCATCTTTCAGCGAGCACACTTCCTCCTCTCACCCATTCCTCCACTCCCTCTAATTTGATCATAACAACGCCCCTCTCTCTCATCTCCACCACCATCAAACATCCTGCCGTTACATCTCTATCATCGAATTCATCCACAGGCGGATTTTTCGCCACTCTTGGTCGGAAGGCATCTCTTTCATCCGCAAAGCGACCTACTCTTGGGTTGGGACTATCGAATTTGATATCTTCTTCATTATCTCCCTCTTCTCCTTCAGGAGGTGGATCGTCATCACCTTTCACGAGTGGTCGTCGTCTTTTGACGAAATCGACATCCGGATTAAATGTTGGTAACAGTACAAGATTGTCTACGCCAGCAAGTCCAAATTCGTCTCTTGTAGGAGGGGGGCTACAAGTGAACATGGCTTCTTCGCGTAGTACCGTCCCAGGAGGACCTCGTGTACTCGTGAACCATAACAGAGTGCAAAGATCGAAAACGCTGATGCCTTGTGGCACTAGTTTCCATGGTGCTGAAGCGTTGGACAGTGTATCAAGTGGTGGTGATTGTGGGGGTGGTGGTGTGGATGAAGGAATGATGATGGAGCGTCGACCTTCACTTTGGGAATTACAATCGAACCATCCTGATTTGACATTGGATGGGAGGATCGTGACTACGCCCATAAGCTCTGGTCCAACATCCGGATTGAGCACGCAACCACATCATCATCACCTCTTCTCTCAACATCGCTATAGGACGGACTCGTCTTCTCAATTGACCCATCGCCATCACCATTCACAGTCTTCTATCCCAACAGCTAATATTAGGTACAGCCAACCCCTCCAACAGCAGCAGCAGGTAGTGGTTGATCCACAATTAGAACCTAGCTTCATCTGTCAAGTTGATAAACTGGCAGAATTACTGCCACATGCTGATCGGAATATTTTGTCTGGGTACTTGAGGCGAGCAGGACGAGATATATTGGCCATCGGGCAATACCTTGAAGATGAGAAGAATGGAACGTTGAAAACCTATTTTGATTGAATTTGGCAGATAATGGGGTATGAGTTTTAAAAAATTCCTCCTCGATGAAAAAAAACCTGTTTTCAACGAACACAGTTAAAGTATGCTTTGGTTTTTTCTCTTTTAAATTCCCTTGACTGTTGCTTGCATTATATTCAATATTATCCTCATACACCAAGTTTGATCAGACTTTTTATTACACATTTAAACCCAACAATTTATAGTACCCATCCATACTGAAGGCTAGCAAAAAAAATCAAACACTATTGTGTAATGCAATTTTGATGATGACGATCACGGATTGAGAACAGCAGGTCGGAATCCTTTTGAAGTTCGTTTGGCAACAGGAGGTGCGAAAGCTGTTTTTTTTTTTCAAAAAAACGATTCAATTGAATCCTGTACCCCGCTTGATCAATTAACTCACCAGGTCTGTTTCGTGCAGCTGCGGGTCCCCAGCCTGCCGTTATCCTTGATGATTGACCTAATAACATTTTCTCCACTTCATTACCACTATCTGAACGCTCGGAGCCAGTCGTAGATCGATACGAGTAGTCAGATACGGGCATCGACGGGCCTGCAAAAGGCTGTCGATGATGGCTGCCTATCTGTTTTGATAACGGTTTCGTCCATCCAGACCCTTGTTGAGTTACGTGGACAGGCGTGAATGCGTGATCTTGAACCCTTGTCGGAACAAGAGGCGTTCTTTGAATCTATAGGGAAGAAGTTTTTTTAGCTGGATCATTTTCTTGAAAAAAAAAACTCATACACCAGAAAACGCTTCTGATACGCCCATGGACATGTCAAGAACGGCTCCACTGGCCCCGCCATTGTGGGAAATCCTTTGCGGATGATTCTCTGGAGTCAGAGACTGAGGAGCAGCTTCGGCGCTTGCAGATCCTAGCAAAGCCTTGCGTCTGAGCTTATCGTGTTGTATCTTTGAAATAAGGATAAACTAATTAGCGATAGTTAATATACATAACTGTCATTGCGTACCTTGAGCTTCTGGTATTCCTTGTCTCGGGAGCGAGATGCATCCTGAAGGTCTCGGACCTTCCGTCGCTCAATCTCGAGATCTCTCTCGAGTTCTAATCGGCCCTTCAGTTTCCACATCATCTAAAGATAAGGACGAAGGCTGCTCACGAGCGACCTTATTGCTCAGAAGATTAATCTCCCCATTGGCTAATAAAGAGACAGTTAGTACAACAAGTCAAAGAAAGGTGACACTCTTCTTTACCTTCCCTGACGACATTCTCGAGTTGTTTCTGTAGTTGTGCATTTCTATCGTTGATGTTTCTGATAACAGCTTGTTGAAAAGAGCTGTTGAGAAAATGATCACAGTTAGTGGTATCATAATTCCATGACGTCAACAAGCTACAACTTTTCTTGGTGAATTTGATATTGCCAGAATGAAATTGCGCTGCATTTTGTCCAAATGTATAGCAGGTTTGGCGAAAAAAGGACGGAGAGGAAATCATACCGACTACAGATCTCAAGGATGATGGACGGAGAAAGACCAGAAAGGACAGACTAGGTCGGAAGAAAAATAAGTGACAAATTTCTGCATATATACACACCAAGCTTCGTACTGTTTTGTAGTCATTTGTGGGTTGGAGTGAACAGACCTATGTTGCTCGAATCCTGGAAGCACGGACCAAATGAATGACGCTCACAACAATGTCATCTCTTGAGGTAAAAGGACAAAGGCACGTCGATCAGAGAGTAACCCAATGTTTGAAGGAAGGAGTCAGACACCCACGGCTCAGTGAGGCTAGTTTCACAGGCTAGATGGTGTAAGACGTCAACAGAAAAGACCTTGAAACAGCCAAGTTCACCAGGACAGAGTCGTGCCGCCGTAAATAATTCATTAGCACAGTCGACTAAAGGGGATTCAAGCACAAGCTTGTTTATTTCTCAGGAGGCCCGACATACTGCAGAATATATGCGAGCCTAAGCAGGGAGATCCATTTCAGCCTGTGCTTAGGAAAATCCTATTTTCTAGCGAATTTGCCCAACGCACAAGTAGTCTTCGCAGATTGTGAGTCTGTTCGAGTTCAGGAGGCACAGAACAGGCTTACGACGACAGCCTTATCAGCTATTCCTTTGCGGCATGTCAGACGATTACATTTCAGTTCTGTGTCCATTTGCACGTATATGACAAAAGGGCGGTAGTCAGTGTCATTTTGCCAAACAAGACCAAAATATGCTTTCAACAAAATGGATATGGTACTTCAAGTATTTACCTGGCAGTACATCTGGATATACAGAAGGGAAGATGCGAAGTACAAGCATGTCTGTACAAAAAAAAAGAAATTGCTATGACTGTCTATAATGTGAATTAAGAAGAAATAACACAACTGATGCAACAGAAAAGACGTGAATAGAATAAAGCTTATGTTCCTCATGATGAAACCATACCATCATCATTGTCTCCGAAAATCTCTGAGAAAATCTCCTTTCCTTCAGTGGACAACGGTGCAAGTTGGTTTATTCCTCCGGAAGGATTATCCCGTGCAGACTTCACTCTGCGTATGCGTTCCCCATTCCATATACGCTCTAGTGATACAGTGACATTCCACAGCCCAAAGAGGAATCCTCGATCTGGCTGATCCGGGTAGTGCGGAGGAAATCGTGCATAGAGATACCCTGTCTTAGAGTCATATTCCGCCTGATAACCTTTGGAAGCATCCAGTGGACGATTGGATGGTGATTCTGCAGGATATGGCAGCCAATCTTTGCCAGTTGTTGTATGCGCGAAATCAACAATTCGCACGTTGACTTCACCACGCTTCCGCTTTCCGTGAGATCTCTTTGTAACTGATCCTGCCACTAGATCTTCACTGTGGGAACGTCGCAATGTGTCATGCTGGCGTTTCAAACGACGATCGAGTGATTCACCACGTTTGCTTTTCGCTGATGGGTGCTCGAGGGTCCAGGATCGGAGATTTTCTTGGGAATCACGATCGCCATCATAGATCAATAGGAGACTACAACCGTAAAAGCGATACCCTTTCAATCGGTTGATGATACGAGCCAATGCATACAGTTTTTGTAGAAGCATTGGTATCTGGTACGCCAATAAGCCCTGACCATTTGACAAAAACGACGCAACCACGGAATCAAATTCTTCAGGGCGAACTTCTCGACCGCTGTACTTGTTTTGAATCGAATATGACTGGGTCTCCTCATTCCACACCTACTCAACAAGGTCAGAAAGAGAACGATAGAAAATGTCGCTTGGGCTTACTTGCATCCCGCACACACGTACTCCGAGAGCACGACTAGTAGTCCGGTCACATTTTTTCCTCTGGCTCTTCTTCTTGGAGCTCGTCGCATCCATACCATACTGTCGGGTTCCCATCTTAAGATCCATCACGCAAGGATGCTTCAGATGTCGAGTGAGATCTTCCATAAGAATAAAATAAGTTGGTTTGGTAAAGGAAGGGACCGGCTCGCTGTTTTCAGGAATAGGCAGATGACCAGTGGGTGGTAGGTGGCGAGGATTCCTGTACTTCACTGCGACATCAAGGGAGCGTGAACGACTACGACGTCTACTGTTGGGCGATGGGGACACGCTAGCACCTTTGCAACTACTAACAGAATTAATTCCCCCGTGTCCCAAATCCAAATCCATCTCGAATACATCACCAGCAGTACCACCATCATCGTTTAAATTGCGTTTCGAAGCGTACAAACGATTTGTCTGGTCAAGTAAGGCCTCCTCGCTTTGCAAATGACGAATAGGAGTATGACAACCGTCAAGATGGAATTTGGTTGCTCCGAACAAAGGCTTCTTTGAATGCCTCCGTGAACTACCACACTCAGACTCTCCCTCATCTTCCATTCGAAGATACCCTGCACGGCCTGCGAGTCTCTTGATCTTCTTATTAGCGATATGTACAGCCTTCCGAAAAACATGATCCTTCAACCTAGTATTGACCATAGTCGAACCGGTTCCCCAGGGCGAACCTTTTTCGGAATGAAACGATCTCAAACAAGGACGAGATCGGTCGCCATCGTCGTCAGAAACAGTATCTTGAGGAACTGACAAGCACCGTTGTGCCAAACAAGGAGAGTATGGGTGTTGAGCTTGACTCGGAGAGTTGACGGGGGTCGGCGCATCTATTGCCTGCGAGTCAAAGGATGAATACTGTCCAAGGAAAGCCTGCTTCAGGCTGGGTAGTCGTGATATAGGGGCCTGAGCAAGGTTAGGAGTGGAAGAGGTGCTGAGGTGAATTTTGTCTACTTGACTCGGTGTACGAACAGACATTCCATTGGGATAGACCTGTGATGATGATCTATGTCGGCTGCCTTCTAATAACCATTCTGGTATGATATGGCGATTTCGATCGAGTACGACTTCTGGCAATTCTGCCACATCAGAATCTGCCTCATTTGAGAGACCATCTTCATATGGCTTTGAGACCTGTTTGTAGCTGGAGAATGAAGATAGAGTTTGTGGAGTCGTTTGACTATCTTTTGCAGAATCAGGCGGGCCAATAGGTGTCTGTGTGATATTCAAAGTTGGACGATTTTTGAGTACACGCCGATAAGTAACCAACATTACTCCAAGGTAACGCGGAATGAAGCTCAACAGGGGTGGCGCTTCCCTTTCTACGGCTTCATATACTAAGTTCTCACGAGATACAAGTGGCTGTTTGGTGAAAATCTCAGTTTAGTGCATCGGGGGGAAGGACAAACGCAGTACAAACCTTGCATACCGCTTGTTTTGTAAACTTATATATGGAGGCGTGACCTCCAACCTGGTTTTCAAAAGGCTGGAGAGGAATGTGGGACAGGCATTCTTGCGAAACATCGACGCGGAGAAAATGATCATAATCACTTTCACCGAATGCAAGCGAAGTACGGGGCGAACAGAGACTGGCCTCTTCTGATGTGCTGTGCGAAGGCACCGGCGACTGATTTCGACCTCCTCGCTGTGTACTAGTTGATGGTGTTGTCGAGGTCGAAGTCGTGACAGAGGCAGTTTCCCAAGTTGAGTCGCCATCAGTCAACCATGAAGAGATGGATTCTACAGGTGAAATGGGGGCAGAAAGGCTATTCGAGCGACAGCCATTCTGGTTCACTGGCAGCGTGAATGCTGAAAAACCCTCTCGAGAGGCCGGAAGATGCTGAGGCGAGCTGAAGCGACGAGAATGAATACTAGTCGAGCTAGTCTGTGGGCTAAATTGGGAAGATGTCGATGATTGACGACGAGATTGTGAAAGGGACGATGATGGAGGGAATGTAGATTCACCACGATTCGGGGATACGTGATTGTCCCCTCTTTTATCCGTCTCTGGCAAAGTCCGATCACGTCGTCTTCCCCTCTTTACAATCGAGTTCTCAACAGACCCTTTCCTCCATGGATTAAATTCCTGAGAAACGTTCTCTTGGTATTGGTTGTAGTCCTGCGGCCTCCCGTTCTGTACACCCAGAATACCGTCCTTCGCATGATCCGACGCCATACTCTTTTCTTGTTTATTAGCAGCAGCCTCACGCCCAGGCCATTCCGAGCGCTTGACGAATTTAAACTGGACCTCCGTTATTCCCTCGTTTCCACTAGTGTGTGAAGGGGCTGCCTTCCGGCGACCAGAGGACTGAGGTTCACCTGCCAAAAGACTCTCGGAAGGGTCAACAGACCCCTTGAATAGCTGCATTTTGGCAGCTACCTTGCGTCCCATCCCTGGGTTTGGCATGTGTGTAGTTTCACGCGAAAGGGGGGTTAAAGAAGAGGAGCTGGAGGAAGAGGACGAAACCGAAGTCGATCGATAATGCGGTGCGGGGGAGAGAACTGAAGTCACAATGGAGAGCGATGAATTACTGGTAGCAACAGAAGACTTATATTTTTCATTGCGGCTCATCAGGTCAGGGTTTGAATCCCTGGAACTTGAAACGTCCAGAACGACAGATGGTTTCTGGGGTTTGTTATGAGACGGATGTGTGTTCGCATTTAAACGTGCCAAAGGAAATGTAAAGCGTTGGTTTATGGAGTCTGGTTGGTCGGTCGGAACGTTGGGAAGACAAGGAGAGGAGAAGGCGGTCACGGTGCCAGAACTTGGTGGAGACAAAGGAAAAGTGAAATACTTGCTCTGGGCAACATCAGATGAACCCATAGGCAAGATGACAGAAACAGATTGGGAAAAGCAATTGAATGGTGACGATTAAATCTGACTGGTAATGCTGGATGGAAAAGATTTTGGAGGTAGAAAGAAAGTCTGGACCGGGTGATTGGCGGGAATTAAGCAGTCTGAAGACGGAATAGAAGAGGGATTAGAAGGTAAGGGTAAATATGCAGGTATAGCACAAACATAAACCGAAAATTCTACAAACACGTGCTCAGGACCCGGAGCACTCCATAATTCATAATTTCTCAAGGTTATTGCTCATCTCCCCCTCTGTCCTCCTCATACCTCAAGCGTCCTTCTAGACCTTGCAATTTCTATCCCTCCATCTTCACCACAGATATTTTCATCCATAACTTTGAGGTTGTAAGTACATGGCAGTTATGTCTCCCTCTACGCACGTTTGTCTTACTTTCTCTCCAAAGATGTTAGCTTAATGAATAGAGACTCCTACGGAGTCTAATCATCTTCCAAGCTAACTCTAGAGAACTCGGCTGCTATTCGGTTGTTATTGAGTTTTGCTGCCGGCTACCCTGATTTCTTTCTCTATTCAGTGAAAGCTCGGTTCAGGAATATTCTATTTGTAATACAGGAAACAACCGGTAGTTATTGTACTAGCTGAATATACATTCAGTAGTCAGTATCATGGTCTTTGAGAACTCGAGCTATGTAGTAATGGCCTCCTACAAAACATGGGTCACTGCGTACGCCTTGCTTCTTCGAATCCACGCCTTACTATACGCTTTACTTCCATACATATATGTGACTGATGATTTTCTTCCCACCCTGCTATCCCTCTCAAAAATAAATTTCTCCGGTTTAATCAAGAAGTAGATCCAGGGTCTGCAACGTGCCCCGTGTCATAAATTGTTAAAAGAAGTACGCCTAGTATGGGCTTACATCAAACTTACATCTACCTTCCTTTTTTGTTTGTTTTCACCTTCTGAACATGGTTATGAATTTGATCCCTAGGCACTGACTGCAGTACAGTGTAGTGCGCACCACGCGACCACTTAGGGACTATCTTGTTCTCACTGATTATGGTTGCACACCTAATCTGAGCCTTATCTCTGAGATTCAGAATGATGTCCGTTGTCTCACCGCCCTTTGTGCAAAGCGGAAGCCGGTAAACCGAGCTTGACTTGTATTCTACTGGTGCGACTTGGTTTGTTTCTGATAGCATTCCGATCTATGAGGAGTAAGACAACTCAACGGCGATTTCAATCATCCACTTTTGAGGTCGGGACGACAAGTGTCGCGGTGTGGAATGACGACGAGTGACGATGAGTGATGGTAAGCGACAAGGAATGACCATGGGGTACTACATACCGTCAAACTTTCAGAGTTTAGCTCCGCTCTAGCCAACCTCCGTACATTACACACACGTTGGACCGAGTGCTAGGAGGATATTTCCGTATTCAGTGACAGCCAATAACACAGCAGAAGGGAGGTTGCCAAAAAGAGAAAAACCTAGAATTCCATCGGAGTTTCAGAGGGCCTCATCTCAGAACTGTAGGTCTAGGAGAAGCCGGATCGCCGGTTTCAATACATTTTCGCATTCTCGCACCAACCTATAGTTTGTCGCAGAAGCATACGGAAAAAATGATGAATCACAATATCGTTTTTGACAGGCGAACGCCCAAATAGATAGACATCAGGTTCAAACGTCGGAAAATGTTGTTACCCCGCATCGCACGTTCAAGAGTGTTACTTTTCTATCTGGGAGTTGATTTTCCAGGAATGCAGTTGGTCTTCGGATGGTCCTACGTTGATAAGTTCACCCACGCGTACAATGACTTGAGCGCACATGCATTGTCTTCCTTCCTTCGCGAACACGGCAACACATTGTAAGGAAGAACTCTTTGAAGTTTCGGCGTCATGACCGGTTCTCGGCAATCCAGGATCGAAGATGCTTGCCGATACCAGATTGTGAGAGGCAGCTGTAAATTTCATGTGGACAAACGCGATACTTTACGAGAAAGGAGAAAGGCAAGCATAACGATATACAAATTCTTTCATCCCAATCCGGATGTTGAGTCTGGTCAATCACAAAGCTTTACAAAGATTGCATAAGATACACAAGATGCACATGTGTCAATCACAGTTATTTTTATACTCCGTTTGTTGTATCATCCTGGCTTTCTAAACCAAAATAGACAAACGTGCGACGATAACAAGGGACAAGCTAGTAAAGTATGACAATACAGTAATCATGGTCATGTGTAAAGATGAGATCTCATAGCAAAAAAGCTAGGTACAATAATCAAAACTGAAAAACAATCCAACCAGAATACAGAAGGGTAGAACGAATAAACGACCAACTGCCCAACCACGGGAAAAAATTGTCAGATGTGGGCGCAAATGTTGATGCTGCTATAGAAAAAAATTACAATCATATCACCATTGATATCATCTCAGCGGTATGCACGCTATCATTCAGCTTCCTACGCTTCGCGGCTGGTGACTCGTCTTCGAGATCATCAATCACTATAATTGGTGAACCAGGATCTGCCAGAGTTTCTTCTGCCGTCAAGGCAGTGATACCCACCGATGTGGTTGGAACAGGAACCAACAACGAAGACGGGTTAGTTAAACATATGTCGGCTGAGGTTGCAGCGGCAGACTTCTTCGCAGCTTTGGCAGCTTTCCTTGCATTTCTGTCTTTGTTTTTGTTCTTTGCGCGACGCTCCTTCAACGCTCTAACCATATGTCCAGTCAGGACTCGAACAGCGGCCATAGCACCTATCTTCTCCAGCTGTTTTAACATATCCTGAGTGATGCCTGAAAACACATCTGGGTCAAGGATGAGTTTTCGCTCGTGCAAAATCATGTAACCTGGCTTGGCTGAATTATTGGGTTGACCAGGAACATAATCAGGGTGTGTGACAGGTATTGAGCCTAGAACGATTGGGATGGAAACATCAGGCACAAGATTTGTGTTGAGGGGAGGAAGTGTAGGTCGTTCGATGGCGGGTGGGGTAGATGTACTGACGGAGATAAATGACGTAGATGTATCCTGAGGGGTAGTGGCGGCAGTCATGGCAGAAGATGAGGCGGAGATTGAGGAAGTAACTTTTGCCGCCCTATTGGCGGCTGCGGAGGGATGTAGGGGCCAGTTGGATCGTACCAATGTAACATAAGGATTTGCAGATGATGCAGCATGCGAGATAGCAGATGATGGCTGGGAAGAATCCTGAGCATTGTATGCAAAAACTCCTGTCGTCGCGTTCTTGCTATGCACCAGTACCGGGGTAGATAATTGTGGCGCATTCACAGACAATGCTTTCGGTAAAAGCGGGGTTGACGTGAGGGGAGGTGGAAGGGGACCTTTAGGCTCTCCTTTGATGCTACGTTTTAGCGGTGGATCCAAAGGCGTACGCTTGTCCTTGCGTTTTCCAGGCTGACCCGATCCATCTTTTGCTCCAACACCCTGAGCGGCGTCCTGCAAAGCTTGCTCCTCAAGCGTTTGTGCATATTTGTCATCAATCGACCAGAAAAAGCCTTTGCCTCTGTCCCCACCGCAACGCTCCATCTTCAGAAAAGCACGACCAGAAGACAGATTATGCCGGACAGAACTCTATGAAAATCATTCAGCGACATATTGAGAAAAGGATAGCAATTCACGGACCATCCATGCACTATCCACATATTTATAGTAGTCATAGGTTGTCATAATCCAATTACAGATCTCCTGCAGAGTAGCCTTGCCATCGATAGCCTTGATAGCTCTATAAATTAATTGCGCATAGGTGAACGGTGGCTTGGGTGGCATAATCTTGGGGCGTTCCGATACTGGAGGCTCATCGCCTTTCTTACGCTTCTTCAAGTGAGCACCCTCGCCTTTCCTGATTGAATTTGAATTAGGCAGCTGTAGTTGTTTGATGGGTTCAGTGTCCGGTAGAATGTCAATCTGAGGTTCTGGAGAAAATGGTGGATGCTTGACTTTCCGTGGAGGAGAATTCGGGGGTTGTGAAGAAGGTGGCGATATAGATGTGATATCCACAGAAGGCGAACGTGCGCGGTTGGTGGATGACTGGGAGCTGGGAGAAGGGGTATCTTCAGGAGGAGAAGGGGGAGGAAGAACGAAACTGAACGTCCGAGATGCTATTTGAATGTGTGACCTGTGAGTAAAAGCAATAGCACGCTTCTTGAGCGTCTTGTCTCGAAAACATAATCGTGACGTGAACAAACCTTTCGCTCAGTGTTGCACGACTACCAGCACCACACCATACACCATCCACCCAAGCACCGTTCCTGCCAATGACAACCAAAACGAAACGATCTTCGTCTTGATCGTATTCTATTTTCGCATGCAAGCGAGACACACTCTTCAGATTCCCAAGATCAACATCTACTTGTACTTGTTCCGCAGTAGACGTAGTCGGTGTGTTCGGATTCGGCGAGCAACGTCGTCCAATTGTTATGGAAAGCATTTGAATGTAAAAAGTCCAACCGGGGAAGACAAGGGAATAGTAGGCAGAAATCTTGTCTTGTGAGGGAGGAGAGTGGTTACGGATGAATTCTGCATCCGGACGGGAAGAGGCGCTGTGAGAACAGGTATTCATGTTATATGGCGTGTTGAAGGTCAAGATTGATAATGTGTGCGTCGTAGGCGACGTTGTGGTCGACAGTCAACGATGAGTTATGTGGCACACGTGACGCCGTGGATGACTTATTTGGTGGATTCTCTTTTTCTCCTTTTCAGGAGGAAATCTTCAACTTCCACAAACAATGGTTGCTCCCTAAAATTCTCTCATAGACAAAGTCGATGTTCTTGCAGACAAGGACATTGATAGTGTCAATTCTGACGCTCGATATATGGCTTATGGTTCTCGTTTAAGGACTGCACTCCGAGCCAGCACTCGATATATTGCTTATGTGCGCGGTATTGGCTGTGAAGAACCAACGCCGGTTGCTCAAATTGATTTCCTCTAGTAGACTAGTGATATCGACGAAGCTTTTCGGCTTGTTGTGCCACCCGTGGGCTGTTACCACTGCGTATGGTGTCTCCTGGCTCTATCTCTCAGGGTGTATGCTCCATGTTCATGTCCGATAACCCTATCTTTCTTCTCATTTGTCACGAAGGAAAGTTGGTTATCAAACCTATAAAGCTTACAGACAAGGGTCAAGCCCTGCAGAAGGCTGCTTTTCGGAAGCTTCTCGGCTGGCTTTAAGTGCTACGCAACGGGCGATCCTTCCAGTCCATTATATCAATGTCAGCCTTGACCCTTAGAAATAATTTCATTTGACAGGGCTCTTCCTGCACCGACCATCCACACAGCTGTGGCTCAGTCCAAACGATTTTTTGTCAAGGCTGCGAATCCGCGATTCAAAATTTGGGGACCTACATTTACCGGATTGGCTCTTGTTCCTATCCTTCCGTATCTCTTCGATCAGCCCGTCGAGCGTACCACAGATTGTGCCTTCGGCTGGATGCGAGATTCCTTGATGGGACGTAACAAAACGAACTGAACCTCACGAGAAACAAGATCTCTGATATCATAACGAGCTTTCAAGTATCAAAACCAGATTTTTGATAATCTTTGCACCATATGTCATGAATATATGGACCTTTCGTTTTACTGGAGGAGCGCAGAATCACAGCATACAAAATACACTCAGAGTAATAAAAATTTTCAGAGAGTAGTTTTTCCAAGTGCAAGTGGAATAGAGCTAATGCTACTCGGAGGGATTAGGCCAACTTCTGTAACCACTACCGTTATGAAGTTGGCTGGGGTAAGGTCATAAAGAGGATTGAGAATTTCCAAATTTTGCGAAGGCAACACCACTTCAGGTCGGCTAGTCGATTTTGTGACCTTGACAGGTGCTAGGTAACTGTGAGTGAGAGCTCAAAAGCCATTGTTAAACATACCCAGCTCATTTTTACCGAAACCATCCACCATAACACCTTCGCTGAATTTATATGTTTCGCAACAAACCATGACGGGAACTCCATGACCTTTTGCCGTCATAGCGACAAGTGCGGTCCCAGCTCGTGAATAAACTGCACCATTGGAGAACAGTGCATGGGCGCCAACAAGGACGGTGGTAATCTCGGTGATTAGCGATGGGAGGGCAGGTAAAAGGGCATAGGTGCAAGGAATAGAATTTGAGCCATTGGTAAGGCTGTTAAGCAATGCCTTTCCTTCCAAGCCATGAGCTTGTGTATTAACAATTCAGCAGAAAGTATACCTTCAAGCAATGGCGGCGAGTCAATGACAACCACCGAGAACCTCTTGCCATCTTCGTAAGCACTTCGAAGGATCTTCTCAACGACAGAAGACCTAGCCTTAAGTCAATAAGTCAGGGATTTGATCAGGAGGTCACACATTACCTTGCGAAGGTCAGAATCACATCCCCGTCTTTGATTTTGTTTCCTGCAAGCTCTTGAATGACTTCATCCGCTATGATGATCCTATCACGGATGTAGTTGTCGATTTTATCGTAAAGCGCATTCTTAGCCTGAAAAGTCATTCATATTAATGATATAAATAGAGTTCGAAGTCACATACATCCTGTTCAACCATGTCTATATCTGAACCACTAATTTCCAGCTTCAACTGCCGAATTGCATTACCCATCGTTACAGACATAGGGCGTGCAGCAACTAGATGCGTGATTTGTGGCGATAGGTGTGTCATGAGGTGTCGTGAAAGGGTATGATTTGGAGGTGTGGTATAGTTTTGGATAACCTAGTCAACAACTCAGGAGAAAATTAGGCGATAGGGAGCTGGACGCACAGATTTGAAAGCGGTGAGAGTAGCTATGCACCTGGCATTTGCTCCACATATTTTAAATTCCGAAAACAATAAGCCAAGTCGGAGGATTGCAGGATGGATGTCACCCTTGACATGACTGATAGGTTTTGGTAGACCAAAATGCGTGAAAATTCGCAAGCTACGAGAAACCATTTTCCCGCCAGTGGCATCATTTATTGCATCAGTGGTTGTAGAAGATACAGCCTTTGATGTCTCCCCAGCTTGTGGTTTCTTTTGAGATTGACCCGATGACTTTGAAGACTGTTTTGATTGCCCTCCACCTCCTTGTTGGTGCTGGGCCTTCAGAGCAGCCTTTTCTGCACGCTGTTTCTCCTGTAATTCCCTTCTTTCAGCTTTAGTCATGGATTTTTGTGAAGGCTGTCCTTGTGGCTTTGAGGAAGCAGAGACAGACATCGACACATTTACAGGCAGATCAGCAAGTGTCGGAACAGGCATCTTAGTGAAAATCTATAGGATCAGGAAGCAGTGGTGGAGACCCAGTCACAAGTGATTTTTGATGCTCTGCGGCTTGAAAGATTAATTTGTTCATAATAAATGACACAATACCACGTGACCGTCAGACATAACTCGAGCAAACTTCGCCAGGGTCACTGAACCAACGGATTTAAATTACATTGACTACACGCACACTCTTCCTTTCTTTCCTTGGTGTACCCAAGCTCTTGCCGTAGGCTTTCTCTTTATATCTTGTCCTTGGCTTAAACCATGGTATGCATCTATTTCATCGCGTCAGACTAAGCCTAATTCGATGGAACAGGGAGTCCCCGCGCTGTTTCGATGGCTCAGTAAAAAATATCCCAAAATCAGTGGGCAAAATTTTGTCACAGTCATTCTCAAGTGTTAAATTTTTTTCTAGTCCTCTCAGTAGAAGAGGAAGAGGAAGACAAGTTCACCGACGACAATGGCACTGAAATCCTTGTTCCGGTTAACTTGTCAGGCCCTAATCCAAATGGAGTGGAATTTGACAACCTTTATCTTGATATGAACGGTATTGTAAGTATTCTGACATAGTCTTCCTTCATCGTTCTAATACAACCTTAGGTACATCCGTGTACTCACCCAGAGGGCAAGGTCAGCCACAATTTGTGTTGGTATGAGACATAACCTGATTGATCGATAGCCTGCTCCCGAAACGGAGGAGGAAATGATGGTTGAAGTCTTTAAGTACACCGAACGAGTGATTAACATGGTTCGACCTCGCAAGCTGTTGTTTATGGCAATCGGTAGGTCCTCTGGTTTACGTTCTATGATTTTCGCTTCCTACATCCGGCCGCTCAGATGGTGTTGCTCCCCGCGCGAAGATGAATCAACAACGATCTCGACGATTCCGTGCAGCACAAGACGCGAAGGATAAAGAGGATGCACGCAAAGAGTCGTTGAAGATTTGGGAGGGTATGTGGTATGTTTATGTAAAGTATACCTATGATTGCTGACATGGACTTCTAGCTATGGGCAAGGAAGTACCGCAGGACGAACAAAAGCAGGCATGGGATTCAAACGCCATCACACCTGGCACACCCTTTATGGACCTCCTGGCTTCCTCTCTTCGCTATTGGATTGTGCATAAAATAAATATGGATTCTAGTTGGAAGAATGTTAGTTCGAATGGTTTCTGGGGCTATTTTTTTACTAATTCAGAGTAGATCCAGGTATTGATATCGGATGCGTCTGTACCCGGAGAGGGAGAACACAAGATTATGGACTTTATAAGACGACAGCGATCTAATCCTGGGTATGACCCCAACACTCGACACGTTATCTATGGACTGGTTTGTACAGAACCTCTTACTCTCAATATCAGGCTAATCATCCAGCAGGATGCTGATTTAATTATGCTTTCTTTGGCTACACATGAGCCCAATTTTAGGGTACTTCGTGAGGACGTCTTTGCCAATGATACCAAGCCAGATGCCTGTCGTATCTGTGGGCAACAGGGACACTATGCGGCTCAGTGTACTGGCACAAAAGCACCAATAGACAAAAAACCTTCCGACAAAAAACCTTTCATATTCCTCGATGTCTCTATCCTGCGCGAGTACCTTGAGGTCGAACTCGATGTTCCATCATGCCCCATTCCATTCAATCTTGAACAAGCCATTGATGACTGGGTTTTGCTCATATTCTTTGTCGGCAATGATTTCCTCCCCCATTTACCTTCCCTTGAGATCCGTGAAGGTGCTATTGACACTCTTTTAAAGATATGGAAACAAGAGCTGCCAAGGATGGGTGGCTATTTGACAAACCACGGGGACATCATTCTTGCTCGAGCACAGATCATCTTTGAGGGTCTTGCTCAGCGAGAAGATGACATTTTCCGTCGACGACGTGAAGGTCTGTCTGACATATGTTGCACCCATATCACCCTTCTTCCTTGACACTTATCTGCCATTCTGACTTGGAAATAATACCATTAACACTTTATCTGTTCTTTTATAGCTGAGGAGCGCCAAGATCAGAATGCTAAGCGCCGAAGAATAGAGGATCAGATCAAGAGCGGGTCTATAGCCCCTTCGGCATCCTTAGGACTAACATCTGGGTCCACTGTACCTGCGCACCCTTCTTTACCCCCTCGTCCTGATTTTTCTATGAAAGCAGACTCAGCTGGCTTTGGGGCTGTCCCTAGCCCAGAGTCGCTTAGAATGGTATCTATAGCTGCTCAGGCTCTCGCAGGATCCAACAGGGACGTTGTAGCCAATCGTCGAGCAATTCGCATGGCCAATATGAGTGCAGCTGAAGTACTCAAAGCTGAGCTTTCAGGCGCTCGACCTCTCAAAGCCAGTGCTTCAACACTACCCCCTAAACCTGTTTCTGCAACCACTACTCACTTTACTGCCCAACTTCCTGCTAAGCCTATATTTTCATTTGATGCAAATCCGTTGAACAGTGCACCCACCGTGAATGGTTCTACTGATGACACGGAAGTGGATGAGTTCGGTCGCGTTAGACGTCCAGAGCTTGACAGTGATGTACTGACAAACCAAAAGCGGTCCTTTGAGGAGGGCCCTGGTGCGCCCAATATTGAAGAAGATGTCGTTACGGTTGAGGGAACTGACGACGATGAGTCACCTTCTGATGTCAATTCCTTGGCTTACAAGGTAAATGCCGATGGGACTGTCACGCAGGAGGATACTGTAAAGTAAGTATCAAGGACAATTGCTTAGATGAAGCCCTCACTCTATCCCTCAGATTGTGGGAGCCTGGTTACAAAGGCCGATATTACAGGCAGAAATTTGGTGTGGAGCCCGATGACATGGAATTTAAGAAGAAGTGAGACCAAACAATTTTTTCAGTGACTTGCTCAACTGTATCTAGGATCACTCGAAGCTATGTTGAAGGTTTATGCTGGGTGTTACGATACTATTACCATGGCGTATGTTGTGCCCGTTTGTTGCTACTCCGGTTGACCTCGGACTTTCAGGCGCCCTCTTGGCAATGGTATTATCCATATCACTTCGCACCTTTCGCGGTCGATTTCGCAGACGTTGACAAAATGTCCATCAGCTTTCATATTGGAAGACCTTTCAAACCATTTGAACAATTGATGAGTGTCTTTCCAGCAGCTAGGTGTGTTCAAATCCTAATCTTTAACTCTTGTCCATGTTTCATTGTGATCTTCAGCCGCAAGCATATACCAGAGGTGTTTCGTCGATTTATGGTTGATGAAGACTCTTCTATAATTGACTTTTATCCGTCAACGTTCCAAATTGATATGAATGGTAAACGTATGGCATGGCAAGGTGTTGCTTTGCTGCCCTTTATCGATGAAAAACGGTTGCTTGAAGCTATGGCGACTGAATATCCCAATCTATCGGTAGAAGAAAAACAACGCAACAAATGGGGAGACAGTGTCATGTTCACCGGAGAATCTCATCTCGTATATCCGTTCTACGAGTCGCTTTATGGGAAGAGGAAGAAAAAGGAGGTTTGTTCTACATGCTTGACGTATGGTCTACCATCCTCATTGGTCATTTAAGGCAGTTCCTCTGAGCCCAAAGGAAAGTAGGGGAATCAGTGGATCGGTCATGCCTAATCCAGATTGTGTTCCCGGATCTACATATCTCTCTCACTTTACAGAAACAACCATTTTGAAGGAATATGGTGATATTAGAAACGACAGATCACTCTCAGTCTTGTACTACTTCCCCAAACAAATCACACCACATCGTTCAGTTCTCCTCCCTGGTGCTAGAATTCCTCCTCGTGTTCTTCAGGCAAATGATCTTGAAATCACCAGGAGCGGTGGTCGAGCGAGAGGTCGGGGAGGATTTCATAGTGACCGTATTGGACGAGGAGCGTTGGCAGATAGGAATCGCAATGATCCATTTCATGGACGGTCAAATAATTATAGTTCCAATGGTTATCCCAGTGGCTCAAGTGATGGAGGGTACGCAAATGGACGTGGAGGTCATGGCCCTGGGGGTCCGCAAGGCAGAGGCGGTTACGGAGGAGGTAGAGGTGGAAGCTCTCATCAGTCGTCCAAATCATCCCATCCCTTCTCAAACTATGGTGGATACGGAAGTGGGATTGAAAGCCATGGACCAGCTGCCGCTTACAGCAGATATGGTATTGGTCCAGCATCTTCAAGAGGTGCTCCGCCTTCACGCAACTTCAGCATGTATGGAAGAAATGATGATTATGGTGGGTATGGGGCAGGGTATGGAGGCTATGGCAATTTTCAGGGTAGTTTCGGCGGAGAAACGAATAGTCAAGCAAGCGGATTTGGTGGATATGGCAGTAATCAAGGATATGGGAAATCTGGAAGAGAGGGTGGGTCCTATGGTCAGGGAAGAGGTGGGCGGGGACGGGGTGGGCATTATTAATTTATTGCTTTTCATTGCTGTCATCTGTAACAATCACTTCTCGTATATTTATGTGTATTATATGCTCGGTGCGCGAGACAGATAAAGCATCCAAGAGTATATCAAGACTTTTCATTATCTTCCCAATATCAGTAACCTCCGTGATGACGCCCATACCCAGAAGGAATTACAGGGACATGTTCTGTGGTAGCAACGAACGGATAACCTCTGGATATCGCGGCACCACCAGGAGGTACACAAGTTACGTACAAGGCATATATCTCCTCTTTTTCTTTGGCTTTGGCTTTCCTTCTTGCTTCTCGCCTGGCCTTTTTCCCCTCTTCTTTAACCTCGCGTCTCCTTCTAGCAATGACAACGGGATCAATGCCTGATTGTGGACCGTAAGTGGCTGCCTTCCTCATCAAATACTCCTCTAAACCACTTTCGTCATCCGAGTCGCCATCTTCAGACTCGCTTTTGTCCGAATCATCATCTTCAGGCAGATCCTTGTCAATTATACCTGCCTTTGGTCCAGAGCGTCGCTCACTTCCTTTATAAAGTGTGACCTCGCTCCCACGAGGTAGGAAAAAGAGGTCGTTCCATGTGTCAAGTAAATCAGCGACCACAGTTGTGCGGCGTGGTAATTTGCTGCCGTGATTATCTGCGATAGGTAAATTGCCACTCCAAGCAAGCCTTAAATCCTACAAAAGGATTATACCTTCGAAAGTCAAAGTGCTTGACGACTCACGTTCATCAAGCGGAGCCAATCTTCAGCAGAGACGTCATGAGATTTCAAGATCGAGGGCAACCGAGGTAATTGGGCTGCCTGTAAAAATTCTTCCATGGTCTGGATCTTTGTCGTAGGGAATTCAGAGAAGGACATATTGGGGTTGATAGAACGAGAAAGTCCTTCGCGAGGCAAAAGCTGTTGTCCTGCAATCGAAAGCGTGCTTCCGGGAAAGCGAGGCAAGGCACCGCCCATCCGGGGAGATGGTGGAGGGCGAGGTGAATGAGAGCAGAATGTCCCTGCTTGATCATGATAAGGTTGACCGCAGGCGCTAGCAGGAAGTCCTTGTATGGGAGGTATAGGAGATGAGGCTCTGGACCTCATTGCCTGACCTTCCAAAATATGGCCTCGGGGATAAACCTGCTGTTGAGAGCTGGAAGAGACATCGTACGGATTTGTTGACATTCCAATTGGATCGTGTCCACGAGCAGTGGAAGGGTAAGTAAAACCTGGGTATGGTGAATTTCCGCTACCTGGAACGAATTGCGGCAACTCAGCAGCACGGCCTGGGTTGGGCGAGTATCTACTACCTGGAGGAATGAACGGCAATTCAGCACTACCACTGGGATTTGGCGAATATTTATGCCCTGAGGCCCCATAGGGCATCGCGCTGCCTGGTGGTCCATACAGACTGCTACGATCATGTCCAGGTCCATTGACCTTGCTCTCTCGATTCAAGTCCATGTCACCTAATTGGCGGTTCAGATTGTCGTAGTCACCGATATTGCTATGTTTGCGCTCTCGTCCGTAGGGAGCACCATAAACAGAGGCGGCGGGTTCGACATGATGCTGGTAAGGACTTCCAGGGTAGCCAGCAGACTGGGTGGCATTCTGAGGCGGAAAGCCAACCAGGTCTACTGGGGGAGATCCAACATTGAAACTCATTCTGCGTACGCGCTCGTATTCCTTTACCTTTTCCTCATTGCGATGTTCCTGTTGCTGACGAAGACGTTTGGTGGCTTCCTTTTCTTCACGCTTCCTCTTCTTGTCTTCTTCATGCTGCCTGATGCATGTCAGGTCTAAACTAAAGCGTCTCATCATTGTGAATTACCATTCTGTGAGCTTATCCTTGTTTCCGCGATTCCAAGTAAAATCCTAAAATGGGTGACAATCAATAAGGGGCAAAAATTGTGGATCAGGGTTTACACTCACTTTTGAGGCGGGTTGAGCGTCTTGTGGAAGGACGTGTGTTGCTTCTCCTAGGACCCACTGAATACCACTCACAACCCCATTGGCAGTCTGATAGCTGTGATCGAAAATGACCGATCGAGCAGGTTGTCAGCACTGGAGTCATGGATCGCAATGAAGTAGTGAACCTAGCTGCCACAGCTCTGCATTAATGAGCGACGATTAGCTCGATCAAAGCACAACTGAAGATAGCACGTACTTGAAAGGGTGATACAATAGCCTGCCATCTGGACCGGCAGATGTCGTGTAGGTCACAGATCCTGGGACGATGTCTCCTGAAGCGGGAGATTGTACCTGTTGAGAGGAATAAGATTGGATGGGAGGTTGGGGTGTGTAGATCCGCTGAGATGGTGGTTGAGGAGAATGGCTCCTTGGAGGGGCTTCCCCGTAAGGGAACGATGGCTTTTGGCTATAAGGCGAGGGAGCTCTTGAAGATGTCTGGCCATAAGGCGAAGGTGCTCTTGGTAACGGCTGGCCATAAGGTGAGAATGCCGCAGGGGACGGTTGGCCGTAGGACGAAGAAACTCTGTGCATCTGGAGTATCAGGGACTTGTGAGCTGAACAGATAAAGCAGGGAGAGCTCAAGAACCCAAAGATGGCTGGTGATTACAAAGGGACAGTTGCTTCTTATAACATAGAAGACTAGATGTCACATCACCTCAGTCACACACATTTGACATGTGAAGTAGAAAGGAAATACCAAACAAGAACAAGAATAAGATGGCGTTCGAAGAGTCACGTTATACAATACATTTCTTAGCTGAATCGCCAGTAGAGTAAGATGACTACCAGTAGGAACACTGCAACCAGTGGCGCATACTGTCGAATCATCGCTTGGATGTTAATATTGCGCGCCGCCTTGCGATACTTTTCGGATTCCGAACGTAGTGAGGTAGAAAGATGAGACATTCCTGCAACATCATTCGTATCCTAGTGGAAGATCAACCAAAGTAACAACGCACTATCCAGCGAGTCACCCCTCCACAACAGCTCCTCCATATTCTTGGTCATGATTCTCGTGACATCTTGTAGTTCATCGTTGAGTTTATCCAGTCCGGATGCTGCAGCACTTGCTGTCCGTGTATCCTGATATAGCCGCGCCGTCTTTGCCATGAAAGTATCTATTCCCAAATTAATGCCGAAACGCTCATGACGGTCAACAACATACCGAAGCCTACAAAGGCATAAGGCTTCCGAGCACCTTCAATCTTCGAGCCATAGGTCAATGCGAACTCCTTCGAAAGCTCATCAAGGAAAGAGAATGCGAGTTTCCGTGGATAGGACTTGTCAGCTATAGTCAAGAATACAACATTGTCCGAGATAAGGTAACTGGATTAAGTCAACGGGCTAGAAAAGCCCGGAAGAGACTTTTGATGGGCGTACTGTAGAGTATATTGGCCACTCTCAATTGAGCAGCGAGGTTCTGCATTGGGCGTAATGCGTCGGAATATCAATTTTGCCTGCTGTTTGTGCTCCTGAAGGTCGTTCTCCGTCTATAACACGCGAACACGTATACGCATTGAGATATAACATTTTGTTGAAGCAAGGCACAGCGTACTGTTTCGTCATCAACACTGGCAGCAAGTGGAAGGGCATCAATTGCCCGGACAATAATTGTTGACCTGACCATGATTCTGAGAATGCTGAGTCGGTTGCTGAACAGAGAAATAACCACGTGATTGTACACATATATATATATTTCGATCAAGATCCTGACATTTGTTATAAGGCTCCGGCCAGTTCTAACCCGACCACCATGCCCTCCAATTTATTCAATGTCACTGCCCAGGTATGCCTTTCATCACTTCGAGAAGTAATTTTGTTTAGTCCTTCTAGCTCACGTTTTATGGTGCATACCATACTAACCGTATCAATGTCCTCGTCCACATAATATGTGTCCCCATCCTTCTTTGGTCAGTTTTTTGGAACCACATCTCTCATACTACTTACAACTCCTCAGGTCCTTTCAAGTTCTTACAGCACAGATACCTGTCCCATCAATAATTCCGGCCATTCATCGGGAGTTCAACGGCTATCTCGTCTTCGATCTCAACTGGCCTGCCATCCATGCAGGTCTATACATCCTCTATTATCTTGCCCTTGAGCCTGTCGCCGCAGTAAGTTTATTTATACTTAAACTCCAAAATTCATCATCTCATCAGACCCCTCAGATCCTTTATGTGCCTCAAATGACGCTCTCCCTTCTCACAGCAACAGTCTATGCCCAAAAATCGGATGGCATTAGAAATGCAGCACTTCTACACGTTGGCTCCTGGATTGCGCAATTTTTAGGTCATGGACTCGCAGAAAAACGTGCCCCAAGTCTACTTGACAACCTCATCGGTGGTAAGTTGCCCTTTGTTTTAGATGTACAAGTCTTCACGAGCCGGCCTTGATAGCCGTTGTGTTGGCCCCTTTCTTCGTCCATTTGGAGCTTCTATTTGGAGCTGGTTACCGTCCTGAGTTCCATCGCCACCTTACAAACGAGATTGGTAAGGAAGTCGCAAGTGTTCGAAAAGCTAAAGAGGACAAGAAACGAATGAAAGATCTCTGAGATACTCTGTAACCACAGTCCAGAGTTCATAGGTGCCACTGTATCTACTATCCTACTTACCATGTACTCTACCAACCTTTGCCAGGTTTTCGTTGAATCTGACATCTTTGGAATGGCATTCTTACTGAATCAGATTGTCTCTCACGGCGTCTTCGCAAATTCCATCTAAGGATCAGCCTGGGCAAGAAGATGATCAATGATCAAGAGCATGCGCTTTACGAAATCGACATGACTCATTGAGCCTAATCCCCGCCTCTCCCATTTCCGATGTCGTTATTTCAACAACCATTGTTCAGGAGCTTATGATCGCACGTGTACTTTGCAGTTTCAAACATATTTTCCGAAAAAAACATCAGACAGTTTTTCAGGAACCAGCACCCTAGCTTTTAATTTGACGGACAGCCACAACTTCAAGTCAGGCTGGAAGGAGGAGGGAGAGTAGGGTCCCCAAGTGGTGTAACATAGGCCTTGGAAAGGCCACCATCAACGGTAAAGTCAGCGCCCTGGACGAGATATGAGTCAAACTTCCTGGAGATCGAGGGTCATCAAAGTAATACTTACAGTGACGTAGCTACTATCGTCGCTTGCGACTGTTTCAAGCAATTGGAATCGACCTTTCTGGTGAGACGTTCTACTCACGGAATAGTGCAGCTTTGGCTAGTTCGACAGCTTCGCCAAAACGGCCCATAGGAAGGTGAATGAGTCTTCTTTGTTTCTTCTCATCAGTGTTCAAAAAGTCCATCAGCAAAGCTACCAAAATCGATAATGGATTAGGTATGTCCTGACTGTAGTCACTGAGAAGGTGCTCACGGGTTTTCAAAGGGCCGCTAAGAAACGCACAAATTCCCGAAAAGAGGATTCAGCGATCATGTCGGCAATGTAGGTGTGATGAACAGCACTCACGGGCACAACGAATTAACGCGAATACCCTCTCGAGCGTGAACCATTGCTAGTTCACGAGTCATCGCCAGCACACCGCCCTATCAACACCGACGATGTAAATTTTGCAAAGCCAAAGGTTCACACAATCGATTTTGCTGACCTTGGACGCGGTGTCTGATCAATGGTAAAAGATATAAGACCAAGCATCAATATACAGCTGACGAACATAAAAAAATACTTACAAGCGAGCTGTGGTGTGGCAGCACCCATCATAGCTACAAAGCTGGCCGTATTTATGATGCTTCCTCCGGTATGAAGACCCCTACTCTCGTCTGTGGGATTTTGACGCATGGCAAGGATGGCATATTTGCATCCCCACCAAACCCCCTTGAGGTTGATCTGCATTGTTAGGTCCCAGATACGTTCCTCGGTATTCAAAGCATCATCATCCTCAGGGTGCATGATACCTTTGATCATATTGAAAAGGGTTCTCATATTGACATTGAACATTGGACAACCCACCAGCATTGTTGAACTGTCGCAATTATAGAATCGGTGATAGGTAGGAATGGAAATGAATGACCAACCATGACATCTAGCCGACCAAACTCTTTAACGGCAAGATCCACAGCCGCCTTCACATCAACCTCCTTACCAACATCAACCTTCATCGGAATGGCTTTTATATCTGGAAATCGATCTGCTATAGTCCTAGCGCCCTTTTCTGCAGCTATCATATTGATATCCACTAGCAAGACATTTGCACCCTCTTGGGCGAATAGGATTGCAGACTCGAGACCAATTCCGCTGATGGATTGAAATGAATGATAAGCATACAAAAGGCCTCATAAGTACCACATAGCAGTCACTCACGATCCGGCACCAGTTATGAGAGCAACCTGATGATGACACCATGGACTTCTTCATTTTACGATCACAAGAGTGAATTAAAACTGCAACGAACCTTATTCTGCAGACGTCCGGGCATTTGCTATCTCAATGAAGATGGTAGTAGATGAAGATAGAAACCAATAATCTAGGGTAACTGTTATGTACAAACCTTCACGTGTTTGACGTGGTAATGATTCTGACAGCGGAGCTCTTCGAGCATAAACAAAGTAAAAACCTAATGGTTGATTTGTCATAAGAAAAGATTCTATGATAATTCTATCACAATGCGAGTATTGTCAGAATCGCAAGGACTGTGGGAAGTCGGGAGGCAAGCTCTCAAAAGTTTTGCCAAACATGCCCCGGAAATGTTCCAAGACATCAGGTAAACTTTCATATGAGTCTTCTCTGTCACTGCAGCAATCCTGAGTCAATTGGGGGGATGATTCCTTTTCTCCCTCAGGATTTGGGCTCAAAAGGCGTGACATGTAAGTTGGAGTTTGTGAGCTTGGAATAGTAATAGGAAGGTGAGGTCCCTCAAAGCATACACGAGAACCTCCAGGGGAAGTGCCTAACACTAGGTTTTCGTCGTTCTCAGGAGACTGAGCTCGGGTCTCAGACTCATCGGTGATAACGTCCACCAAAGATGTCTGTTTCGAACTGCTGGTAGGGAAGTTTAGGAACGGGAAGTGGTCTAAGCAGAAAGGCCAATACCTTGTGCCCGATCCTTTCTTTGGCGAGTTAGAGTTGTATTGCGAGTAAGAAAGCTCTTGAGACTGGGAGCTGGGAACATCATCAAAGTCAGGAATAGAGGGTAACGAAGGCGTTGGGTCCATGAATTGCGATTGAGAGGAGGGGACAAATTGATATTGACTAGCAAGTAGTTCTGTAGGAGAGGAATCAGGTTGAGAGGATGGGATATAATTCGATATCTGAGGGCTTCGAACGGGTGCAATGTGCATGGGAAGTGCTGTGTTTTGGGATATTTCCAAGTCTTCATCTTCATTGGAGGAGTCTATTGTTTGCGTTTGTGATGAGGGGATGGGATCCGAATCAACTTCCTGAGACCCCGGACAACTAGCTTCGGTCGACGCACCACGGGATGAAGTGACCTCAGGATCATCAACCACTTCTCTAGAGCTGAAAAGATGCGAGAAGAATTGAGAAGCCTCAGGAGAAGGAGTCAAATCTGGTAGCGGTGAGGATGGCGGAGTAGACCGGTAGGAGATTGCCTTGAAAGGA
>Ga0153986_1000034_pt1 | contig 36347 bp, 45 predicted proteins | sample TSGA070MetaG_FD_104724 | JGI IMG/M metagenome (GOLD analysis project Ga0153986, IMG submission 104724) | Attine ant fungus gardens microbial communities from Georgia, USA - TSGA070 MetaG | ecosystem: Host-associated > Fungi > Mycelium > Unclassified | place: USA: Georgia, Alexander Wildlife... | reverse complement strand
TAACACATATGACAGATCTTTGGAGAAGCTTCAACCATCATCGCGTAAGGCAAGGCATGGTGTATACCAGCAGGCACTGAATGATGTACTCCCTATTTAGACATCTGCTATCCCATACAAGCAGGATTTTTCTTTGAGTCAGGAAACTGCTTCCCTTCAACAGGGATGATGGAACACCTTATGATTCGGAAATACTGTCCTGTGGAGCTTTTTGATGGCGTTCCAGATTGCTTCGATGAAACTAACTAGATTGAAGTTATCCAGAGACAGGCTGAAAGAGTTCTTCATTGTTCTGTATCATCATAAGATTTTGACGTTTGAGATTGATGTTATCAGCACAGTCGAAACTAACACATACGCATCATTCAAGCTGAACCGCGGACTCCTTCCTATTCTGCAACGACCTCACGGTTCTAAGCTCCCACAGCTTATCGGTGATATCCGTTAATCATCATTAAGAAGTTATGGTCGTTTGAATATAAAAATTCCAGTTTGACATTAGACCTAACGCACGATGCAATATCTACTTCTGCTCGTGCTACCCGTCGTCACCACCCTCTGTACGCATGTATCACAATTTACAGTACAGAGCGGTACATCCCATGATCCACAGTATCTTCATCCAGTCATTCGTGATTTTCAGTACTTGATCGAGAGCGATCCAGAAATATGGCTCGGGTTCCATCAAATGTTCGACGAGATACCGAACACGCAGGAATACTTTCTGGACCCATCCGGTCTTCGCCCTCAGGTATATACGTGCCCAACAATATCAAAAGTATTGATAAAGTGAGAGCCAGGTTCGAAGCTACGAACAGATGTTATTCCATTTCAATCGAATCCTGAGCACGGCTCCTGGGTTCCCGCCAAACGGTACAAACTATGCTGCTGTCCCCATTGAAGTCATGCTTCAATGGCCCATGTGCACTGCCGCCGGTTTTCGAATGTTCACCAATGACAAAGTGAATACTCAAATCAAACGTATCTTAAACGTCTGGTCGCAATTCATTGCTTCGCCAGCCTCGCGACACGTTCTGACACAGGACCCAGGTGGATGGTTCAGCTCTGAAGCTATGAGGGAAATTCCTGATTTCACGGAAACGTTCGAGTGCGATGCAGGCAAGGAGTTCTTTGGGTTTGATTCAATGGATGCATATTTCACCAGAGCCTTGAGGCCTGGCGCGAGGCCTGTGGCAGGTCTAGATGATGACAGGATCATCACGAGTGCCTGCGAATCAGTTCCATATGCTCTTCGCTACGATGTCCAAGAGCGCAACACATTCTGGTTCAAAAAGGAGCCTTATTCACTTCGGCACTTCCTTTATAATGATCCCCTCGCATCGCAATTCGCCGGAGGGACTATTATCCAGAGTTTCCTATCCCCTCTTCGTTATCATCGTTGGCACAGTCCTGTGTCTGGGAAGATTGTCAAAGTTGTATCTGTCCAAGGATCATACTACGCCATATCTCCAGCTCTCAGTTTCGCGGCTACCGACAACAAACCAGATGTAGAGAAAAACGGATACTCCCAGGCGTTCTTGACTAATGTCGCTACGAGGATGTTAATTTTCATTGAAGCAGATAACAAGGATATCGGATTAATGGTATTTGCAGCGATCGGAATGATGGATGTGTCCTCCTGCGAGGCAATGGTAAAAGAAGGTCAGAGGATCAAGAAGGGAGATGAACTTGGGATGTTCCACTTTGGCGGGTCTAGTTATGCTATGGTTTTCAGGCAGGAGACGAAAATTGAATTCTCGGATCAGGTGATGAAAGGCCTGAAGGATGGAAAGTCGCTCGTCGAGGTTAGAAGTCATGTTGGGACCGTGCGCTCTTGATATAATACAGCTAGATAATTGTTCGCCCATTTATAGACATTTAGAAGTAGGGGGTTGGAGAGGTTGAGGTTTGAATCACATCTAATCCTGCTTTTCAGTAGATAATAAAACCTATTCATTTTGCACAATTAAGAAAACCGGCACACAAAATGGCTGTGAGGAGTGCAGGCGTCTTTCGGCAACCGGAAAAAATGAAAAGTTTCAATTTGTAGGAGATATCAGATAATAAAAAAAAAAAACTAAACTTCAATTGCTTGGGACCTCAGAATTTCCCTAGATTTCCTGCAGAAAGTCGTCCAATTGACTGTCATTGAATGAATTTATGTGAGTCTAAACAAAAAGATACAGGAAGAGGCCTTGGAACGTGAATATTTCGAAAAGGGCCTGGACGCCGTGACACGTGACAAATATCTGGGGGCCCTCGTTCACTCACCTAGCAAAACATTTTAAAAGATTACTGGGAAACTAGCTCATCGATCATCTTTCATGAATGTTAGCCGACGATAGCATGACTCGGATGAGAGAAGCCTCCCTGGTATTCACGTTGATGGTTTAGAATCAGGATATAACTACACGCAACAATGCTCGTCAAACTTTGAATTCTTGGCTATCAGCGAGAGGTGTTCATACCTTCCCGGGGTTGAACAAACCCAGTGGATCAATTGCTCGTTTTATGGTCCTCATGAGCTCAACCGTCCCTTCCCCAAGTTCCTCCACCAGATATTCTTTCTTTCCAACACCTACACCATGCTCCCCAGTGCACGTCCCATCCAATGCGATGGCGCGTTTTACCATCCTGCGCACCGCTTGTCTAGCTTTTTCTGTCTCCTCTCCGTTTCTCATCAAGATCAGAGCGTGGAAATTCCCATCACCTACGTGCCCAACAATGGTAGATACAAGTCCAGCATCGTATAAGTCTTGTTTTGTCTCTAGGACCAGTTGGGGAAGTTTAGAAACAGGGACACAGACGTCTGTTGGCCAGCCTACTGATCCCGGCGGAATGATGATACCGGCATTTTTCCGATCGCTCCACATGTCATCAGCTTCTTCTTTGCTACCCGCGAGAGTGAAGCTGCGCCCATCGTATTTCTCTACAATTTTCTTTACAGTAGCTGCAGTTTCTTGGAGAGAAGACTGAGTGGGCCCTTGGAACTTGAAGAAAAGAGTATCCTTGACCACGTATTTGCGCTTCTTGGTGGTCATGCTGTGATCATTAAGAGCAGCCATGAATTTATCGTCGAGGAGCTCGGCGCATTCTTGAAAAAAGATAGGTAATATAGAACGGCAAGAAAAGAAACAACATACGGATTCCGACGCCTGAACTCAGAACCTCAACAACGGCCTCTGTCGCTTTCTTAACGTTCGGAAAATTGACAGACGCCACAGTCGTCGGTAAGAGAGGCGCCAGACGGATTGTAACTGAACAGAGATATAGAGCTCGGGAAGGAGATGATCACTGTAATGTTCCCGACCTTCGGTCACTATTCCCAAAGTTCCTTCTGCACCTATGAATAATTTTGTCGTGTCAAAACCAGCTGATGACTTGCGGGAACGTCGGCGAGTCTTGATCACTTCTCCAGAGGGAAGTACAATGGTCTAGATGCTGAAATCAACTTGACGTGATTGATAGCTGAATTTGGAGACTTGCAGCATTGAGGAACCATTCAGCTTTCGCAGTACCATAGCGCACAGCATTAGCTACAGGAAGTGAGTGCGCTACCGCCGATCACGATGAATTGAACATACTACCAGAGCAGCCTGTACTTAACATTCCACCAATTGTGGCCTCTGGCGCAGGATCAAGCTTCAGGCGTATTTGATAGCAAAACAGGTTAATTTGACTCAAAGAGATAAAGGGATCAATGCTCGCACAGGGAAAAACAATGGAATCCCTGACATGAATTGAACATAATGACAGAGTATGTGCCTCGACGGAACACAAACCTTGGTCTTGCAGAGCTTCGTTGATATCAACCCACCTTATGCCAGGCTGGCACACCAAATCGGAGTCGGCCTCTGTATGCGACGTCACATCGAACCATTGAAGAGGATGAAGAACTGGATACCATGAACCTCCAGAATCTTGTTCATGTTTGACATATCAATACATATGCCTCCAACTGGACACTGTTAGTTCAATTTTGTCTGTTTTTCGAGAGGCACAATGAAGAGCTGGCTACGTCAACTTACACCGCGAGTCTGACCTTCTAGACTTGTTGCACCTGAATAAGGGATGATTGGCATCCTATACCTGATGGCAATCTTGACAATTTTCGTTACATCCTCAGTCGATCGAGGAAAGACAACGACAGTATGAGCCACCCCTGACAATCGATAAACACGGACAACGTCAAGTTCCAGGACGAAGGAAAAGGTATGGCTCACCTTCATGATGAATCAGTGGTGAGTAACCATGACTAAGTAGTACATCTGGGTTTGTTGTAACGAGTTCTCCTGGTGAATCTTCCTCAGGCCCAAATAGCTCTTGTAACTCTTCAACCGCCTTTTTGAAGTCTTCTGGAGATCCATAACCGCCAGTATTTTCCCGAGAATGTGCCTTCAAATTGAAAAAGGATGAATGCGCCACACCAAACCCAAGGAGACCTGAGATAAGAACAAGTGCAAATACACCTGCACTCCGTGGGCAGGTTGCCTTTGGCTCATTTTTTTGTCTTTGTACAGGAATGTTGGGGCTGGAGGAGCTCATCGTGCGCAAAGTGATAGTATGCCATGGAGGCGAAATCAAAACGGGGTGCATCCAGGGTATGGGTTTAGATATCTTTGTGAACGACCAGACCCGTGATCTTGCCAAACGTCTGAACATTGTCTTTCTTAAAAATGACAGAGAGGACAGGGAACACAGAGCACGAAGTATCCCCTCAGGATGTGATTTACACGGGACACCTTCTGAAGATCAACAGCCTTATATACAAGTCGCAATCCCGCCACGGGTAGTGGCTCGTTTCCCGAAGAATGTCATATGGTTATCACCTGGCGCTTGGGCAAATGTGTTTCTCACTGCTAGATATATTTTAGTCCCCGGTTCTGTGTCCATCAGACCAATTGACTGATTGACAACTGACACTATGTCACATCAACATCTTGTTACAAATTATAATTCTGCCAAGTGTAATGGCTCATAACTCCTTTCCCATCTCAATTCAGATGTCAACTCTGGATTACATCGAAATTCCATCCTGTGCAATTCGTCTAAGGGACTCAGGAGGCATAACACCTGCTCACAAAATTACCACAACCCTCCCTCGGCCAGATTCGCCAGAAATTAACAGTTATAGTCGACATCAAGCCTCCGCTTCTTTGGCGTTCACAACACCAATGAATTTTATTCCACAAATTATCATGGGGTCAACACCGACCGTGTCTGTGTCAGGCCCAGCTCTGGAAACACCTCCAATGAACCCACGAAAGAAGATTGACCCAGAGAAAGTGATGCTACTCTCCTCCAAGGACCCATTGTCGCTGCCGATTATGACAAACAACTTCAAGAGGTTCGTTGCCAACGTCGGACCAGTGTTCTGGATGCAGGACCGTATAGAGGAGATTATATTCTGGAGGCGAGGATGGAGGAAGACCACTTCATGGATGGCATTATATACTTTTCTATGTCCGTCGGTGTACTGCTTCATAAGGCACTTGTTCGAACTGATGGACTTGTAGGCTACTTCCCCCGGATGATTCTTTTGATGCCTCATATCATTCTCATTGGCATCATTCTCTCATCATATCCCTATTCTTCTCCAGATACCTCTAATACGCCTTCTGTTCCCAATCAAGCCCCCACAGAAGGGACAACTACATGGCAAGCCAATCTACAAGGGATCCAGAACTTGATGGGTTTTGTAGCAGATATAGTCACCACACTTCAACCATATACATATCATCTATGTCTCACGCCTCAACATCTGTCACCATCCACACCCAATATTTCTGTATGTGCTTCATCGGCCACCCGGGGCTCCTATACTCCACATATCCTGACTCTGCTTGTGGTCACCTTTTTCCCACTTCTCATCATGATTCACCTCCCTGCCTTCCCGACACGCCAGGTCGCCCTCTTCGCTGGTTTGTTTCCATTTCTTATCACGCATCCTGCAACTACAACCATTGCTTCCTCTCTTCTTCGATACCCCAGGAACAAGATTCCACTTCTAGTCGATAAGTATGAGCCACTTCTCGTCCGAATTAATTCATCGATACCGAAATGGGTAAAAATGCCTGTGCGTACGTTGATAGAGCGGCTTATCGACAACGATAGATTACCAAGTGAAATCTGGCGGGCTGAAACACGAGAGGTCGAGTTATTTGAGAATGAACGATATGAGAGCCCTGTTCCCGTCATGGAATCAAGCAGTCAGGGATGGAGTAAAGCAAACTTGAGACCTGGAGAACGACGCCCTTGGACTCGGGGGCGCGATGGTTGGACAGGAATAGGTCCTGAAGATGAAATCAGGTCTGTCCACCTTCCTTTCTCACCCACCCTTCTCCAGGTTTTGATAAACACTCTCCATTTCTTTCTGTTTATGGAAAATGGTTGCTGATGGATAGGGTGTTCAGCAGCAACCTCACCTTTTCACTTTCTCCAAATTGGCGATTTATTCATACCGAAGACTGGCGAAAGGATCTGACCGGTGGGTGGGCGGAGTGCGGAGGTGCAGATCAGGATGGTTGGGTGTACAGCAACGATGCATGGGTAGGGCCAAAGCCGAGACTATATAGTGCAGGAGGCGGGAGTGTGACAAGGAGAAGGAGGTGGATAAGGAGAATATGGTTTGATGGAGGGACTAAATGATGTATATAAATTTATTAATTGCAATATGATCAGGATGATTTATTTGTCTTGGCAAGCAGGAGGTCAATTTTCGAAACGGCAGATATAGCGCCCTGGCGCCATCCAACATCAACCCAAAAGAGGCCTTTCAGCATTTATTTTAAGAAGGCCATTTTTACTGTACTGACGTGCTTCGAGTCATCGTTTTTTTTGTAAGGATAGCTGAAATCGTCCAATTCGGAATCTAACATTCCTCACGGTGCGGACTCATACTGACTCAGTTTGTGCTAGAAGCAGTTCTGAGAAGACCTAACAGTCGATTATAGGGTTTGAATATCTCGATTTCGGCCCCCACACAGGGGGCATTTGTCAGTCATGTTTACTTTACGGTCTTGCTGAGTATCGTCCTGTCCGTCCGTTGTTGTCATCCAAACCTTCATTTCGTCATGAATGGGCTCCCAGTGCTTACATGACAGACGCAATACCTAGTATACCTCTTTACGAAATAATAGACCATAGGGACAAAGATTATATAGTCTTCAGCAACCCTATCATAATGAATGGTTCTCAAAATTGCTCAGGAACTCGTCGAGAAGCAAGCGGACTTGTACTCTATTCGGACGCTCACAGATGTCAGTATGGATGCCGAGGGGAAACTTATACTTCTCATTTCTATCAACATCGATTTTAAGACTCTTTCCCTGTCCGCTGGATTCATTGTGCAGAGACTCATGGTGTGATAGTAACAGACTCCTTCTGTGATGACCTGGGGAAAAATTGTATAAGCAGGATCCGTTACCTGCAACCATATAGACACTGGAGACATTATAGTTCATATTCAGCAGAGTAAATGTACAAATCATCAACATAGTCATAGCTTTTTCACGTCATTTCTAGATTCCCAAGAACGGTCTGATCGTCAGATCAATCTGAGGTAATTGGAAGGGGCAACTGCACAAGACAACCTGTTCAGCACAGGACGACAGTCAAAGGTAGATTTACTACTCACTTCCTCTCGTCCCATCGGACTTGATTACCTCCCACCATTTACCTGAATCGTCTAGTATTTCCAAGGTCTCTCCCTTTACCAGGGTCAACTCATAGTTATCACTAGGTGAGGCAGAATCTAGTAAGGGATCATCTTCAACCAAAAGCTCACGTCAATTCACCACAAGTCACTTACAATCAAATAGTGCTTGGGCTAGAGGCAGTGCTTGCGGAGGAATAGGTGTGGCATCAGTCACAGTACGAGCCGTACTATCTGGCCTACTGGTGTCCAAGTTTGACCCCGAAGTAGGTCGCGTTCCCTCACTCGTGGAGGTGACAGGAGCCAATGCCGAAGTGTCTGCACCGATGCTGGCGACAGAGCGGCTGGGAATCGGTGGAATGTCCCTCGTTGAATCTCCAACAGGAGTATGTGGTGAAACACCCTGGGATCTTCTTCTACGACTCTCAGTGTCACCAGCTACGCCACTATGAGATCTAGACCCGAGATTGCTGCCGCCTAAGCTTCTTGGAACCGCTGGTGATTGGATGCCATCAGTCGCGTATTTGGACTGAGGGAACGCTTCCAAAGGGGTGCCGACGTTGGCAACACCTTGATCGGGAGGTTTTATGTGGCCGTTGGTGGCAACGAAACGATAGACAAAGGAAGACGGTTCAGAGGAGAGGATGAGTACCCAAAAGACATCAACGATGCAGGTAATTAGCCACCCTGCGGAAAGTGCTTTTTGTGCAGATGTACCATCGAAAACATTGTGGTGGACACCCTGTGCACCGTACGACGACGCTAATGCTGCGAATATGGAGAGGGCGATTCCGTATTGGAAGAGGGTATCATTAAACCAAGAGACCACCAGGCCTAGAATGACACCGAGTTGCAAGACAACACCGAACCAGAGGGTCCCGACAGTATCATTACCAACTAAGTGAAAGGATGAGTGAGCCGGTCAGGGTGATTACCAGGATCTCACTCTGAGCAGTTACAACGGCTTGAGAAATCAGAGAAGTTATCCATCCAACCTGATGAAAAACACGCGTGAATGCACATACGGGAGTGTCAATGTGTAGAACGGCACTCACAACGGAAAGAAAGAGTGTTGTTAGGAAGATGTAGCTGCTGCCTAATGATCTTGAATAATCTATCGAGTGATATGTCGCAGGTCCGCTTTCATCCATTTTGGTTGGTCAGATGAAGTGATTACCCCGAGTAGTATTCAAATGAAAAGGGAGACTGATACCAGCAGACGAAGGAAAGGGAAGAGGAACAAGAAAGCTTAGACTCGGTATTTCCATCTCCGGTACCAAATACGCAGGGAAGAACGGACTGTCATTTTCCCACAGTCTGGGTTGTTCGGTTCAAAGACCTCACATTTCTAGAATACAATCACCTTGACAACACTCATATTTTTTGAAATAGTTCCACATCCTATCTGTAATTTCGACTGAGCCACTTCATTACCCTTCGGCTTCCAGTGACGGACCATCCCCTGACTTCTCAACACCAATATTCCGTACAGGACCTCGGAACCAATGAACTCCCCCGTATTTCGGGAAATAAAACCAGACCACAGACAGAGTCAACACCCCACCAACTACAGCCACCGTGTAATTCATGTCCTCAGCACTGGTAGACGGACTCGTAGGGAAGAGTGAGATAGCAACGACGAGAGTCATATATAGCACAGACGAGATAGCAACAGGAAGGCTCTATGAAAGGAGTGGGCCAAATGGCATCAAAGTTTGAGAGGAAGATGGTACGTACAAATGTTCCTAGATTAAAAGGTCCAGGTTGGAATTTATCTCCTCCCGTGTGACGAGCAACCACTGGAATCATATAAGCAATATATCCAGCCGTAATGGACATTGAGAAGATGGCGTTAACAGCTTGATTTCCGGCAAAAACAAGGAGGCCCAGAAGTAAGGCCCCCATCGCATCGAACAAGATCACATTGACCGGTGCTCCTGTAGAGAAATTCATTTGATAAAGCCATTTGGAGAAGGGAAGAGCTTGAGAGAGAGATGTCAGATAGCAGTATTCCGCAGATGACAACCGAGCATACCTCCGTCTCGACTGAATGCGAAGGTCTGCCTACTTGCTGCCAAAAGCTTAAGAAGTGCTCAAAAAAGGGAACTTCCAACCTAGGCCTATTGGAACTTTACCATGCTCAAGCCCATGAAATATCTATTTTCAATTCCGATTAGCAGATGCACCCTCAAAAGTTCGGCAAAACCAGACATACTGAGCAAGCACTACCAAAACCCACATACCTAATGCACCTTTTCGCCCGAGGCTGTTCAAGAAAATATGAGCCATAGGCTGGTTACTATTATTCAAGGCTTCTATGTCTGTTCCCATACAAAATGCAAGCGTCATATTGATAGCTGTTAAGAATCAACAGGTCGTTCGTCAAATCATCAATATCAACATACCCCATCCCAGAATTCCTGCAATTGTTATGGCTCCAACGATACCCCAGGGAACTGCCGTTGCGGCATTGGAAGCCTCTTCGCTGATGTGTACACTGGAGTCAAATGAACCTGAAGATTCGATGATCATAAGCTGTTGAATAGGGATGGGGACTAGATTACCGATAGCCCATGAAGGGGAGAGGAAACTAAGAATGAAAGCGAACCCGCTCGGCCAACCATTTACTGGGAAAAAAAAAGAAGTAACAATCAGGGAGCACAAAGAGAGTAGTATTCAATACATACGATCGGTAAATTCCCAGAGAGCGAATCGAGCACTGTTCTTAAACTCTTTTGGTGTGGCAATGGGCAGTGCCACGATAATCAAAACGCAGAGCCTGACTCACTTGGGTTTCATCTTTCATGAGAACGAAAAATCACGTACATGATATTAAATGCGATGTAAATATTTTGCAATCGTGCAAGAAGCCGTGTTGCAAGGCAACATGCAACGATGTGGGTGATAACGATGGCCGCATATATACCACTGCAAATAAGTTACTGGCAAGTTCTCAGATAGTCCATGAAAGCACATCTCGTACAATAGCCTGCCTTTAGTCTCATGTATGGCATTGTTAGTGCCTATAGTTACGGCTGTCATTACCTGGAGGGCTGCACCCCAGTCAATAGAAGCAAATGCGGCGATGGATCCAACCGTATTTGCGTCTGCGCTGTTAAAGTTATAAATAAAAAAGATTTGGTTTGCATTTCTTACATCCAACGATCCAAGAGAGAATGTTTCGCCATTTGCTTGATGCATACGTATAGGTCCAGAAATAGAGCTTTGGGAAGGGGATGAGTGATGAATACAAAGGATCACACACATCAGCGGGGGCGTACTCCTCCAGATGTTGGTGCTGCAGATCCAAGCTCTGCCATCGACAGACCTACAGTCAGGATGAATAAACTCCCCACTAACCACTGCTGTGCCATGAGCCTCATATTCCGAAGTTCCGTGGGCTTGACTCACTCCCCAGACCATCGCGGGTCCCCCACCATTGGGTATTGAATAAAACAACACAGAAGCAATAGAAGGCACTAGCCCCACAATCGTGAATGCAATTCCGAAGACCTGGACAATGTCCCTGTGTGAAAAACTGCGTGGAAACACATGGTAACAAAGGTCATGCACCTCAAGAGGCGTAAATTCTCTCCTAAATTCCTGCTTATAGCCAAGTTGTGCTAACAGGGCTTCATCTGCATTACGAATGGCAAGTCGGCGTGCATCGCCCATATTGGAAGAGGAGAATAAACCACCAGGCAAGACTTGGTCAGTTTCTTGATGACAGTGATGTTAATACCTCAGCAGATGTGAGAGAATCCGGGTTATGTGTGTGATTAACTTCGGCTTCCCGGCCTCCAAGAAGATAATGATCTCATTCAGCTTTCTCATACTAGAAGAGCAAGTGACCATTGGCCCTCCCGTTGGACTTGCCAGGGGCATATAGAGAGAATTTTGTACATAGATCCAGTTCTGCAAAAAGTCTAAAGGCCAGGATGCAGACATTCAAACAACCAAGGCAACAGTAGGATAAGCACACAGTCAAAGTCATTAATTCGTCTTGTTAAAAGTCATGCTGCGCTTGGTACGTCGGGCCTGATAGATCGTAGCAGTGGTCGGAGATATGTTTGTTGATACAAAAATCTATCCTAAATCACTCCGATCTTCCAAATATAATATCCAGCAAGACCTCGAATGCTTTTTTCACGCGACAGCCAACAAGGTCAAAATTTGAGACTGAATAGCAGAGCTTCCACTCCAACAATTAAGATTGCATTTATGAATATCAAAAGCACTGCGCGTAATCTAATTACAAGTTGGGGAAAAATCTTCGCTATATCATACACGTTGCATGAAACACAAAATAAGATTACCATGCGAATTCCATTGCTCGAATAATTCCATTGCGCAAAAGCCAAAAGCCAAAAATCAGGAAATCACTTCCAACACTCACTGCATAGCCCCGATGCTCCTCCAATACGCCACATACTCTTCCAAATGCCTCCGATCAATACTCGTACTCTTCACCAATGTTGGAGAATCCAGCTTGCTTTCTGCCGTTCTCAGAATCACACGACCACTCGACATCCTAACAAAGTCGTTCTCCAAAAAGTTGATGACCCTGTATGCTGGACTTTTCCCCTCCCCAGCGCTTTTCACCTTCTGTAACCACTGGCTAAATGGTACCTTTGGTACTCCTCCAAGAATATGTGCCAGATCATCGATGAGACCTTCCCAAGATTGACGCGAAGGATTCTCCATATGATACATGGGTCGGAAAGTCTTGGAGAAGAGCATCTCGGTGATAGCGTCTCCAGCTCTGTTGACAGGAATCCAAGATAACGAGCCACTCAACGCGGGAACAACCTTGAAGGCTGCGGAAGAATGAACGAGAAGAGGAAAATGCTCGCTCTCATTCCAAGTGCCCGATCCTTCCGGTCCGGTCATTTGACCAATCCTCACACTTGAGGCCTTCACGAGTGCATCGTCCTGGCCATAAAGTTCAGCAGCTGCCTTACCCACCCGTTCACACACCCATTTAGCCTCGGGGTAACCGAACTCGGCAGTATTCAGTGCATCAAGGTGTGTTTCAGGAACCTCGAGAGGCCCGTCTGGGTTCACGATAGGAAAACGACCGGCAACAGCGATGGAGGATGAGAACAGTACACGTGTAGGTTCAGCAGAAACAGGGCGTGTACCCGAGCTCTGGATAGAGAGACGGAAGAAGTTGGCAAGGGCTTTGATATGTGGTTCGAAAGAGACGACGTTGCGATTGAAGTTGACGGGCCAGGCATTGTGGACGATGTGCGTAATACCAATGAGCTAGAGAGTGAGCGTTATACTTGCTTTCAAATGCTCATTCTTCAGCAACGTACCTCATTGTATTTGACTTCACCAAGACCAAGGTCGAGCTTACTAGGCTCAGACTCGAGGACTTCAACTTTAGTCCAGTGCTCGTCGTCTAACTCAATGCCTCTTTTCTTCATCAAACTTTTCTGCCTTTCTCGTACATCAACCCCAGATATGGCTCGATTTAGACAATAAAGCTTTTTGACGCTCAGGTCTCTAGCTATACGTGCAAGGAGGAAGCATCCCAAGCTTCCAGTTGAACCAGTCAGAAGTACCACTTTTCCATCATCATATTCATCTTCCAATAACATCTTCCTCTTCTCACGAGCCTCCGCAGCAATGTCGGCATAACCCATGAGTTCCTCGCGATATTTTTCGACTAGCTCCTCCATAGCTTTCAACCTCTTTGTTTCTTTTGTCTTATCATTGGTATCGTAATCTCCTTCCATAAGTTTCTTAACAGCATTATGGAGCTTGAGGATCGAGGAATTTTCAAAGATGAAGTCCGAGTCGAGTTCGATGGTGGAGTAGGGAAGGCCCTTAGTGACTTTCAGGCCGTTGAGAATAGCACGACGGAGGCGGGTGGCTTGAAGACTATCCATTCCATTCTCGAAGAAGTCTATATCATCGGCAGAACTAGCAGCAGCTTGATTGACATTCTTGATTTGACCACGGATGGCGGTGAGGAGAGCTTTACCATTGTCGATAGAAGGAAGAGGGAAGGGTGTAGCATTAAGCATGTCCGCATGCTCATAAGCTTCCTTGATCTCCTTATCAAAAAGAGCCCAGCTGGCTTTCCTGATCAAACTACCCTTGTCAGAGCGCAGAAGACGACGGTCATCGTCCTGTCGAGTGAAAATCAGCATTTCACGGTTGACCTTTCCATGGTGATCCGTGAAAGAGTTGCCTTTTTCGAGAAAAGGGTCAATGGAGGTACGAAGAATTTCAATTGAGTCAGGATTTTTCACATCCCAGGAGGAGGAAGCCTTTAACTCGACAATAAGACCAAGGGATGCTTGACCTTCACCGAAAGCAAGAACATCCTTGACGTCAGGGTGTTCAGCAACGGCTTGTTCCATGGTTATAGGACGGATTTTCTCGCCAGTGGCAAGAACGATGAGATCATCTGATCGACCCAAGATCTTGACATGTTTGGCATTCTGTGAGTGTGCTTCCAGCAGATCCTGTACCACGAAGTCATCACTCCACCCGGGTGCACGACCAATCAAGCGGTATGTACTGCTCCCATCTTCCATTGGGACAAAGCGGAGGCCTATATCGGTACGAGGCATGAGATAATGCCAGTCATACCCGCGTGGGATGCGCTGTATAGGAGCAATGGCACCTATCTCGGTAGCACCTAAATGAAAGCCAGTTTAATAGGCGGAGTTCCAAAGATGATACAGCTACTTACCCCAGTGGTTAAGAAGATTAACTCGGTTCGCAACAAGTTCTGCACCAACGTTCTCCTTCATGGCAGCCCCTCCAATTGCAATTACTTCCAACTGCTGGAGAGCTTCTAAACCAGTCTTTCCGGGAATTCTGAGGATATCTTCAAGGATAGAGGGGACCGAAAGGAGGTAACGAGCCCCAGAGGATCTGAGCATTGCAAGAGTAGACTTCCCTGTAGGAATGACAGCAGCAGGGGGGAGAATAAATGGAAGACCAATGGAGAGTGAAAGCGTTGGAGCCAAGAGACCGAATCCCTGAAAAGCAACGTCAGAGTTAGGTATACAGATCGAACTGATGCGTACATGGTACAGCGGAAGGGTCGAGACTTGGTATCGGAAAGGTTCATTCTGTTCGGGGAACCGGTGGCATGCGGCGTAGATAAGGGGATATGTTTGCGAATGGGAGATGGGTTTCGGAAGACCAGTGGTACCTGAGGAGTGCATAATAAAAGCACCTAGATCTTCACGAACAAAAATAGGGTATCTTGGAGGAGTGGGGTATTCTGCGAGGTCACCCGTTGGATAGAGGAAATCCTCATAGGTGAGAGAATTGACAATGTGAGGGAGAACGAGATTCTCGGGTTTTTGGTTCTCGTAAAGTTCGATGGTGTCCTTGACAGAGTGAGATACTTGACCTGATACAAGAAGAGTACTAGGGTTCGTCTTCTTCAGAAGATGCAGAATAGCAACAGGGGTCAGTCGGGCTGAGATAATGAGAACCTAAAATAGAACAGTGAGAAAGGGAGATTGGATGGGGTGAATAAATTTACCGGAGTCCCAATCCTCAACAAAGCGCAAATATACATGAAGAGAGTGACATCACTCCCAAGAAGCAAAGCAACGGGAGGGACAGTGACCTCTCGTTCAGTACGGCCAGTCGTGGCACCGACATTTACGAGCCAAGCAGAAACTCGTTCGATGGCGGTGGCCAATTCCGAGAATGTGATGAAGCATGGATTGGGGTCGTTGGCCCGGAGCTGCTGACCAAAAATGTGGTCAGGATTGTGCCTCGCCACGAATTCCACGAGGTCAGGGAGGGTATCTACACCATCTTCACGATCGTCACCGTACCCAAGGTTGAGGTGGGGTCTCACAAAGGTACTTCCAGAAAGAACAGGAGACATTCCGAGAAATCTATGACGCTACTTGGTTCCATCGTGCCCCTTATAAACAGGCACTCTTGGTTATTGGCGTGATGGTTGATCTGAGAAAATGATGGAGCTCTGGGAAAATCTGCCAAATATGTATTCAGTCATCTCGGCGTTGTGATTCCAACCCGCGCCCTAAGCCACTAGATGGTCCGAAATGCTGTTGGCCCAGCCGAGAATCTCGTTCAAATCAGGCGATAACTTCGGCATCTCTTGGTACTACTCCTGTGTTACTGTCAAGATGGGCTCGGAGCAGAGCAAACGATAGATATGAGCCACTCAAAGAAGTTAACCCACATCACTCATTGTAGTACAGTACTAATTATAGTGCATTCACTATCCGTTCCTGTCTGTTAGAATGAACCACTGCAGCCATGTCTCACCTATTTCTATCCTTAGTAAACATGAACCACACTCACCTTCAAGGCATTCACAACACCCCTATACCTAAGATATCAGAGCGCAGGTGATATAAATATGGCCATAGACAAATCCTCAGTCGTCTACCACACCGGGTGACGCCTGAGGTAAGCACAAGTAGATTACCAGCTATACTTACTTTACTATCACGCTGAGCCGCTTCGTAGCCGTGCTAGATCTGAAATTGCTCTGTACGCTCTCACTCATATGATCTCTGTGTCAATGGATCCCTGATTCGGTAGCTGTATACAGCGAGGAAGAAAAAATTTATAACAATCTCAAACCAGGTCACTGTTCAAGTGGATTGATGCTTCCATCATTTCCGGTCATATATTCATAGATCCTAACTCTTTTGTTCTCTCCCTGCATATGCTTGTCCGAGAGGAGCATCTTAGTAGTCAGGTCTTCCTAGTGACAGGGGATGAATTGTCCTTGAATCGTTTAGTGGTTTTGTTGTTTTTTTGTTCTCTATTTCTGTCAGCTCTCGAAGCATTGAGTTTATTTCTATCCTACATCAGAAGACGGACTGCGCAGTGGTTGACTCAAGATGTTGCATCAGAGAACAGCCAACCTGATCCAATTCACTTGAGGCATAAAACTTTGTCCGAATATTCTCAGCTCCGACATAGCTGTCATTTGAATTTTTGTTTGTTTTCCTTATTGCTGTGTAACCCGATATGATCACTGAAGACATCGGCAATAGACATGAAGCGACGAAATACAACGAAATACAACCTAATCATTCCCTAATCATTCACTGTCAACCTCTAACTTGAGGTGATTTTTCGTCATCATTGAATAAACATGAAAAAATTGGCCGTACGCCAACTACACCTAGATCTATTTTCGCTGTAAATACTTTGGCCCAGATGCCTATGCCCCCGGTCCGGTACTCTATGAATACTTTCCCTTCACGAGAGAGACAAAAATCAGACGATCCGAAATAGACTGTTATCAAATATCATCATCCTCAGCAAATCAAACTCATACCAGAACAAGGAGGTATGAGTGCATCGAGCTATATAAATCATAACCCTCAAAAAAGCAACCGCGAGTCATATATTCCAGCAGCTCATGACCATAGACTCACAAGCATGTCGACCACCATCATCAAGATACCAAACCAAATTCCACTTCGTGACATCCACGCCAGCAAAATACCTTGTGATGCTACCTCTTCTCATTGCCATCATTCGGACCCGCACCTGAATCCGCACCTCCGCCACTTTCTGTGTTCTCAGAAGTCGGCGTTGGGGGTACAGGGGTATCAAAATGCGACTTGGTTGATAGAGGCAGCAACGAGGACAAGTCCAAACTCGACACTTTTGACCCCCGAGAAGCAATTGCCCGCGAGCTGTTCTCTGTTGTTAACCGTTCATCAGCAAATCTTACACTGCGTGACGGTGAAGCTTCTCGCGTTGGAGGGATCGATGCTTGCAACTTGATATTCTTCAATCGTTGGTTGACCGCTGTTGACTCTGGCGTTCGAAGCCTTGATTGACTAGCATGAGGAGCAAGAGATCGAGAGTGTATCTTGGAGGAAAAGACAATTGGATCATGAACACGTCCCCGATGAACTCCATGGTCTTCGTTACCGACAACGGTGTCACGAGCTGCAGAAAAGTTGCCACCCGTAAGTGTTCGACGAAGAGACACTAAATGGCGACTTTTCCGCCCTCCGGCTCCAGACGCTCTTTGGCGCTTCTTTCCCTCTTTCACATTTCTAGGCGGCTCCACACGCCCCACGGAGCTACTCGGACCGGCGACGGGTTGTTGATCACTGTCACTGGTCTCCGATGCCCAACCTTCGTCATCGTCATCGTTCTCAGAAGGCTTGAAGAGAGGAGATTGCGGTGATACCACATCCTTTGGGAGATTTGGTGATAATTGAACTTGAGACTCCTCTGCATTTTTCGCTGTTCCAGCAACCTTGAGTAGTACTTCATCAGAGGGATGATGGAATGAGTGATGACCGGAATGCGATGTTGAAGGAGCTTGTTCTTCGTCAATCACGATTACATCCACCTGCCATATGAAATGAAATCACCAGACTCAATGCAACAATCGAGCGAACGTACATCCGACCCTGGTCCATTAGACCTTCGTTCAATGATCCGATGATGGGGTTCATTCCACTCTTGATAGTTTTCCTCACCATTGGGTACCGTCTCCTCCCGGTAATCATCCCTATTCTTCCCAAGATGCTCACCAAGTTGACTCACTCTCGTCTCGGTACTACCCTCATCTATATCCGGAGCGTTGACATGCGGTTGATTTTCCATATCGCCTATTCCAACTTCCGTCCGACTGGAATTATGAGTCTTACGTAACTCTTCTGTACAGGTAGTCCCCAGAACACCCTTCTCCATCAAGTCAACATGATCTCTGTTGATGACGATCTGCTCTGGGTGTGTGACACGTAAAGTCTGGTTCGTCCAATCTGGAGCTGCTTCAGAAGTTTCTCTCCTTGACCAGGTACGTGACACAGAGTGAACCCGTCGGCCGAGTGAGAAACCGGGAATAGAGAGACCATGAATGGTGATAGAGCACAAGACCATGAATCCCACAATTGGTTGTATCGTCTGACGAAGGAGTTCGGTTTGTTCGTTGTAAGGAACTGCTTCATTGTCATGTCCAGTATGCAGGATTTCCGCGGCAAGGGTGGAAATAAAAACGGCACCTACACGCAAGGAAGGAAAGGGGTCAGCCTCCATTTTGAGAAGCGCAAGAAAACGTGTTTACCGACGCCAATGGGGCCAAAATGCCCGGTAAACAGTGATTCTCGAAAGGTCTTGACGTCCGGGATGAATTTGTATAGCGCAACAAGGATAGGAAGACGCCGCAAGAGAAGGACCAGAATGGCTATAACAATCAACCTCCAGACGCTGATTGTAAGCTCTGCATCTTGGAACTTGTTGAAAGGCATCCATGCTCCGACAAAGACGAAAGCCGCGATGTTGAATAATAAATCAATGACTGAACTGAATACAGATTCTTCGGTTTGTCGGTTGAAGAATCCATCCCACGCAAACGCGGTTCCACAGGAGAAGGCAGCAAGAAGATCATCTGATCCGAGTATGGAACAGATACCTATCGTCAACATCGCAAGTGAAAGATATTGAGCGACATAAGAGTGACGGTCGATGAGATCGTGACGTTCGCAGTATTTCATAAGATGGCGGAAGGCAAAGCCTAAGATACCACCAATGACAATGCCTAAAATAACCTGATCTACATCTCGTCAGTACTCTGATGGTCTAAATGGTCAGGGGGAACTCACAAAGCCATAAAAGTAAGAACCAGTCCCGTATAGCATGCCCTGTGTTCTTGTCGAGTATCAAGTAAAGGGAAATGAATAAAAATGGATAAGCGGCTCCGTCATTGCATCCGCTTTCTGCCGCAAGAAGGTGACGAATGTGTGTGGGGACATGTTTATCCGCCCATTTACCACCAACGACAGCAGCAGCAAGGATGGGATCGGTGGGTGTCAAGCACGCTGCGACAGCAAGGCTCGATAAGAAGTTGAGGCCGGGAATGAAGGCATAGATCAAACCAGCGGAAACAAACCAACCCTATGGCACGACCGATCAGAGAAGAGAATGAGAAGCGGAACGACAGCATACCCATGTCATGACTGGAAATAGCAAGAAGAACAGACTCTTCCAATGCCGTTTCATGTAGGCTTTGGGCAATTCAACCCCGATGGCAAACACCCCGATGGCGAGAACAACGCGAGTGAATTCAAGGGTTATGGCATTGACAGTTCCAGAGGAGCCATCTCCCCAGGAACGTGGATCAAAGATATTTGCACAATAAGGACCTAGAAGGCTGTTAGGTGTTGTGTGGAATGGAATAGGAAGTGACACACCTATGATTACACCGAAAAGAAATGCCCAGCACGCTTCACCGATGTACAACTAAAATAAGTAAGCTTCAATGACCCACGATGAACCAAGTCACTCACCCGTTCTCGTAGGAGAAGCGAGAACATGCCAAACTGTAAAGGGTATAATAAACAAACGACCATGCTTGATAGAACCTGCGACTCACCACTACAATGAAACCACCGAGGCATGCATAAATGATATGCGTTATCGTCACCTCAAACTTCAGGAATAAGATGAAGGTGAGATTGGACCAGAGGGAATAGAAACTCACTGGATGGAAGTTCATGTCAAGGCTGACCGACACCCGTCCCGTTGAACGAGAAGGAAGAAATTGGTGGAATAAAACCTCTAAGCAATACAGATACACTCAGAATAATGAGTGGCAGAAGAATGAGAAGCTTTGGAGTTGTTGAGCCGAGGCGACTAAGGTCTTGGTCCCCGATTGTTTATATAACCGGAACATTAATAAGAGTTCTGGACACGTGTTCCGAAGTCACAGCCTCTACCAATTAGCGGCAGTAGATCCAAGCATCATCTGTCTACCCTCTCATGAAACAAAATGCCGGAATACCCGTGTCGAACACTCATTTTCTGTTGGCACTACTCGATAGAGAAGTTAACAGGCATCAAAATGTGTTCAGCATTGCCAGCCCGATAAGGACGTATTTTCACCCTTGGAATGGTTCTTGAGTGCAAAGGTATAGCTTGTTGACTCTGGAGTATTCAAATGTACTTGCACATGCTAGTCAATTGCTGGCTTGGCAGCGATTAAGTTGGGTTACCTCGTGTTTGGTCGACGGTCATCAGTTCTCTGCCGTGTCAATCTAATCCTATTTACATGTCACTACGTGTGCATGCCCCCGAGGTTCATGTGAAGATCACGTATATGTCTGCCACACGACTACTGTCTTTTGGCTTCAAGCAGATTACATCTTCGCCACCCTTACTTTTGAAACCTAGATTTCACTCAAACTCGGGATGACAGCTCGTGCTTGATTGCCTGCTTTTTCTCGTGCTCTGAGGTTGATGACACGGAGGTAGTACACTTTAGCTTTGGATATCCTCCTGATGAATTTGAGGCCTTGTACTTAGATCATACAGTATATTTGGGGGATGCACAATGCAACATGTCATCAGGGTGACGGTCTACCAAACTTCATCATAGGACTTTCAGCGCCCGGTGGAGAGGACTCTCCTCAAAGGTGCCAAGTCGACCTTTTTGACTTTGACTCATCCAGGACTCTGTCAGTTGTTTCTGCCGATCCACAAGTACAACAAGGAATTAGAGGTGTCAGGCTGCCTAACATAAGCTTCACCGTCATGAGATGCACATTTGAAGATATTAAATATTAATGACTTCATTCTCGTACCCCTGAATTGTCCGGTGACATATAGCAGACAATTGTTTACCCGTGACACTGATGATCACCATTAATATTTGCAGCCAGGCATAAGTATCGGTAGCGAGGCGTTATCGACATTGGGCAGCCTATAAGCATAAGCGCGAGTTTGCCGTTCATCCATGACCAACTAAATGATGATCATGACTATAAACTAAGGTAGACCCTAGCGGACAGATGATCGTGCGACATTACGACACATCTTTTATCCTGATGTATGATAAGAAAGGGAACAGCCCTGTGGTTACTTGTGTCAGATGCGCTAGAATACATCCGAGTGCAGTTGCGTTCAATCCTGTTGATGATCTGCTTTAGGTTCACTTCTTCATGATATTTATTCTGGTAGTCTACGAGCAGATTGTGTACGCTGAATAAGCAAAAAAGATCATAATTAGGTAATTATTAATTCACCGATTGGCCGGCGCGGTGCTTTCCACAACGACCCCATTTTAGCTATGCGCAAGCAACTTGACCCTCGTATACCGATTCTCATCAACAACAATGTTCAGAAGAATCATAGGTCTTTCGTCGTCCTTGTTGGTGACAAAGGCCGAGACCAGGTGTGTCAATTTGCTCGCCCAATTGCAATGCAATGAAGCTGATGAAATCTTCGTATCATTCAAGGTTGTAAATTTGCATTACTTGTTATCGCAAGCACGGGTTTCTGCACGACCCTCAGTTCTATGGTGTTACAAGAAGGACCTTGGTTTTACGACGCATCGTAAGAAACGGGAAGCAAAAATAAAACGGGATGTCAAGCGAGGGATTCGAGAGCCAAATGAACAGAATCCGTTCGAGATTTTTGTCACAGTTACTGATATACGATATACGTGCGTTTTTTTCAAGCAATTTCCAAGACTCTTTGACATATTCGGTATATCTATGATAGATATTACAAGGAGTCTCATAAAATCCTGGGCAATACCTATGGCATGTGCGTCCTACAAGACTTTGAAGCTATCACACCAAATTTACTGGCGCGGACTATTGAGACAGTGGAGGGTGGTGGTTTGATTGTATTGCTGTTGAAGACCATGACTTCGCTAAAGCAATTGTACAGTATGGCTATGGTCAGTCTTCTCCTCATGCTTTTTCTCTCGATCTGACTCTCGATCAGGATGTCCATGCACGCTATCGCACCGCCTCACATAACTCGGTCGTTGCCCGTTTCAACGAACGGTTCATTCTCTCCCTTGGATCGTGTGATGACTGCCTAGTCCTCGACGACGAACTCAACGTCCTCCCTATCTCTCGGGGTAAAGATATCCAACCTCTATCTGACACGCCTGGAAAAGTTGAAGATCTTCCTTCTGATGATGAATTAAAATCTCTGAAGGAATCTCTCTCCGACATGAAACCTGCAGAAGACCTAGTCAAGCTCACAAAAACTGTTGATCAAGCAAAAGCGATCCTCACCTTTATTGATGCCATAGCAGAAAAGACGTTGTCTTCGACCGTTACCTTGACTGCCGCAAGAGGCAGAGGGAAGTCCGCTGCACTTGGATTGGCAATGGCTGCTGCATTGGTACATGGCTATTCAAATATCTTCGTGACGAGTCCTAGTCCGGAGAATTTGAAGACATTGTTTGAGTTTGTGTTTAAGGGAATGGACGCGCTGGGGTATGCGGAGCATCTGGATTATGATATTGCGCAGAGTACGAATCCAGAATTTAATAAGGCGATTATCAGAGTGAATGTGTTCAGGGATCATAGGCAGACCATCCAGGTTGGCTCGTTTTTTCGCAACTACGTGCAGCTTTGCCGACTGATCATGATTCTGTAGTACATTCAACCCCAAGATGCACACGTACTTGGTCAGGCGGAGCTTGTTGTCATCGACGAAGCGGCTGCCATTCCACTTCCACTTGTTCGTAACCTTATCGGCCCCTTCCTCGTATTCATGTCCTCCACCATCAACGGCTACGAAGGCACAGGCCGCTCCTTGTCTCTAAAGCTGATCCAACAACTACGCGAGAGCACTAGCTCGTCCTTCTCGAAAGACCTTTCTAAAGATGACGACCCATCCATGTCCGCCTCTACATTGAAAAAAAATTTGACTAAAGCGCCGCCCAAAGTGCGTACACTACGTGAACTTCAACTTACCATCCCCATCCGATACGCTGCCAATGATAAGATTGAAAAATGGCTAAACGGGCTGCTCTGTCTTGATGCGACGATCATACCCAAGTCAATTGGCTCTGGATGTCCACATCCCTCGCAATGTGAATTGTACTATGTCAGCCGAGATACGTTATTTTCATACCACCCTGCATCTGAACTATTTCTGCAACGAATGATGGCCCTTTACGTTGCATCGCATTACAGAAATCAACCAAATGATCTTCAACTTATGTCGGACGCACCTGCACATCATCTTTTTGTTCTCCTGCCGCCCTTGAAAGATGATGAAACGACACTACCGGAGCCGTTGGTTGTATTGCAGGTTGCATTAGAAGGGAATATCAGCCGAAATGTGATTTTGGAAGGTCTTGGTAGAGGAATGAGAGCCGGAGGGGATATGATACCATGGCTGATTTTACAACAATTCCAGGAGACGAGGTTTGGGATGTTGAGCGGTGCTAGAGTGGTTAGGATTGCTTGCCATCCAGATTATGCAAGCGTAAGTGTTCTCCTGCCAAATGGTTTCATTGTACTGACGATGTTGTGCAGATGGGTTATGGTTCGAGAGCACTGCAAGCTCTGAACTCTTTTTATAGTGGGGAGTATTTCAATCTAGATGAATCAAATAAACCCGAGCCTTCATATCCCGATGCGGCTGCCATCGATCCAGTGAGTTGATTTCGTTGATTGTTTCTCGGACCCATGATCTGACTGGGTACAAACGATATTTTGTGAGTAGTCGGCAACATTGCTCACTGAAGAACCAACTGTTCGTTCTGCTCACTCCATGTCTCCGCTTCTGCAACGATTGACGGAAAGGAAACCTGAAAACCTGGACTACTTGGGCGTTTCGTACGGGTTAACACCACAATTGCTTCGGTCAGTAAAAAATGGTACCACTCTTCTGAATCCTGAAAACAAGGTCGCTGACGTTCCCTCAATCACAGGTTCTGGAAACGTGCAGGTTATATCCCACTGTATTTACGTCAAATGCAGAGTGAGCTTACAGGGGAGCACACGTGTGTCATGGTGAGGGGGTTAAATACTTCAACTGAGACTGAGTTGGACTGGTTGTCCGAATTTGCAAAGGGTACGGCATTCTTATGATGAACAAGTTCTATTGATAAAGTTGCTTGAGCAGATTTCCGTCGCCGATTTTTGACGTTGTTGTCATACAAGTTCAGAGAGTTTGGTAGTGTGACTGCGTTGAATGTGCTCGAAGCTGCAAATGCGGGTGTTAAAGAAAAAGGAGAAAGCAAGCCCAAACGTGTGTTCAAACTGCTTGTTGTTGCTTTTCACATCATAATCCTGATCAATACAGGCATATTACATGCACAAGAACTGTCATATCTAATTACGCCGTTTGACTTGAAAAGACTTGAACAATATGCGAACAGCATGCTGGACTACCACATAATCTTGGATCTGCTACCTATTCTTGCCGACTTGTACTTCCAACAACGTTTATGTGCAAGCGAAGAAGGCGAAGAAGACGTTCGGTTCACGGGGGTGCAAAGTGCGATACTATTGGCTGTAGGATTGCAGAGAAAAACTATTGAGGAAGTTGAAGTACGCCACCGTCTATCCTATCAGCCCGGCTGTCTTTCAGACGCATGTGCTAATGTGTTTACATTCGTTGCTCGTGTGCTAGGCGGAACTGTCGTTACCAGTATCGCAAACGTTGGCATTATTTGCAAAAGTGATCAAGAAGATGAGCAAAAAACTGGTTGACATTCAAAAGGCTGGAATTAGTGCGAGTATATCACTGCCCCCTGACAAATCGAATGAACCACGCGTTGATGGCGGCGCCGATGTCAGTGGTGAGGATAACAGAAATGCCCGGGTTCCTGGTCAAGTCGGATATGAGACAGAATGGAAATCGACTAGTGCGCTGTTGGAGGATGAATTGAATGATGCTGGCAACGAGGCTACGTTAGCGTTAAAGGAGAAGCAGCGTGAGATGATCGATGCTTTGGATTTACGCAAGTGAGTACTTTACGGATCATCCTTTCCTTGCTTCTGATCAATGTAGGTACGCGATCAACGATGATACGGATTGGTTGGGTGCTGAGGCGCAAATTAATGCAACAGGTCCTGGCCGGTCGACGATCGTCAGTGTCAAGATGGGTACTGAGGCTGGAAAAAAGAGAAAGACTGATGCAGACGGCGGAAAAGCTGCCGATGGAGGAAGAAAAAACAGAAGGAGGCTGAAACGGTAGTTGAAGAGAGTATGGAGAGTATGGAGTATGTATACATGATGGCTGGCAAATATATCTCCAGCTTTCTAAATTTGGTGAAATTTCATATCGTGTGGAGCAAACATGATGGTGGAATATAAATATCATTCCATAAGAGCCTGGGGATATTCACCTGGATCGCATGGGGTTTTATCGATTACGTTGAGGTCCGGCTATAATAAAAACATCTTCATTCCTTGCGTCTTTTGTGTCCCCCCTCTTATCCCCCACTGCAGAACATACTATAGTATAATATCACTCTTTCGAAACGGTGCTAGTTGGATATAATGGGTGTCCCTTACTTTTTACGAAACCTAATTCCGAAACGAGAGACGAGGACAGAGGCGAGGCCGTTGCTGGCAGTGTTGGCCGACCTGACTTGGGTACAATGGGCGCAATTCTTTTCTGGGTGAGTTAAACAATTGTCTGTAGACTGGATCTTCGGATCCTCATGGAGGTTGGACTGATAAAAATTTCTTAGGTGGCTGGCATGGACGTGTGACGCTATCGATTTCTTCTCTGTGTCATTGAGCGTCTCGAGGCTCGTTGATCAATTTCCTGGCAAGGATGTGCATGACATTGTGTGTATTATCCTCCCAAATCGTCACTGGAACTAAGGGACTACCAGACCACGGCGATTACTTTGACCCTCCTACTTCGTTCTGTTGGAGCCGTAAGATGTCTATGGCCTCTCGTGCCGTGACTGATATCTGATTTGTTGTACCACTAAGGTTATATTCGGCGTCCTCTCCGATCGATACGGCCGAAAATGGCCTCTTGTATTCAACCTCGTTATCATTTCCCTGCTCGAACTCGGGGCTGGTTTCATCAATACCTTCCCACAGTTCCTCGCCGTTCGCTCCCTCTTCGGTATTGGAATGGGTGGTATCTGGGGTCTGGCTGCATCCACTGCTCTTGAGAATCTCCCAGTTGAAGCCCGTGGTTTGGCTTCCGGTGTTCTTCAGCAAGGGTATGCTGTAGGTTACCTGCTTGCTGCGTGCATCAATCTGCGTTTGGTACCGGAGGCGGAAAAGACATGGCGAACTCTATTTTGGACTGCAAGTGGCATTTCAATGTTCTCTGCCTGCGTGAGAGCTCTGGTACCTGAATCGGCAGTGTTCATTCGCGCCAGAGAACAGGAGAAGCAGAGGGTCGCAGAAGGCGGAGAGGTCCTTGGGACTTGGTCCAAGACAAGAGTATTTCTACATGAAACGAAGGAAATGTTGAAAAAACATTGGCTACTGTGTATCTATGCCGTGCTTCTTATGACAGGTGAGTGTTCTGCTATTTGTTTATCGCTTCTCTGATCTCTCATGTGTAGGATTTAATTTCCTGTCACATGGCTCTCAGGTAAGTAGTACTCGTCCTATGACATACCCCTACTACCCCATGTACCCCATGCCTTGTGGTCCTGCATGTGGAGTGGTCTTGGCATCCGCGCCATATCTCCAGATCGGGGCGACTGCCGAAGAATTCACCGCTAATTTTGTACCTTGCGGTTTTTTTTAGGATTTGTACCCCACGTATCTCCAGTCCTCCAAAAATTTCTCAGCTGACAATGCAACGATTGCTACTATCCTCGGGAATTGTGTAGGTGTCTCGTGACATTTTTTCATTTTATTCCTGCTTCTACCAAGGTCTTGTGCCCCAAGGGTAAATGGCTGTTCACTGATCTTGCAAGATCCGATTGGCGTAATCTTCTTGAGACATTTACTGATAATACATCTCTATAAAGGGTGCTATTGCAGGTGGAATGATCGCAGGGTGGGTCAGCCAGTACCTTGGGCGGAGGTTGACTATCGTGTACGCATTTTCTGCTCGCTGGATCATGTTTGTGTGCTGACGTAAACATCTAATTCTCAGTATCTTTGTTTGTCTCATTGGAGGTGCGCTCTCGTTCACAGGAGATTGGGATGGCTGGTTGATCTTCAACTATAGCCTTCATTCCATTATGGATACTCCCTACATCATTCAGTAGTCTCTCTGCCGGCGCTTTTTGTATACAGTTTGGTGTGCAAGGGGCATGGGGTGTCGTACGTATTTATTTTTGTTTCATATTCTCGCATTGATATGTTTATCCTCGGTTGCTATAGATCCCTATTCAATTAGCTGAAATGTCACCACCCGCATTCAGAGCTACATTCCCTGGTGTGGCCTATCAAGTTGGGAATGTGTGTATTGCGGTTCTCTCGTTTTGCTTGATCTGATTTCTTTAGATGGTGTCGTCCGCCTCGGCACAAATCGAAGCTACAGGTGGCGAACAGTTGAGAACGACGATCACTGTGAATGGACAAGAGAGGAATGTGCCTGATTACGCGACAGTAAGCAATCAAGTCAAACGAATTCTGATGGATTTGACGTCGGTTCTAGGTCCAGGGTATTCTAATAGGAGTAGTTTCTGCATTCGTACTGATCGTAACTATTCTGGGCCCCGAGTGCGTCAACTGACTTCTCTTCGCCCACACGTGATTCACGTTCTTGTAGAAACCATGGTTCCCACTTTGAAAAAGCCAAAACTGCATTCGAACAAGGTGGAGGCCGCGGTGAATTGGCGGCTAATAACGAGAGCGACTCTGAAGACCGCGGAGCGAATGATAAGATGATTGAAAGCGTAGATGAGAAAGGGAGTGCTCATCAGCAGCAGAGAGAGAAAGTGTAAACCCTTGCGGGTAAGATTTATTTTGATCTCAAGCATGTATTTTTGTGGTGAGAACCCGCTGGTTGGAAAATGGACATGCCTAGAACGGGACATGGTGGCTACCACTCTGCATCTGTATATTATCGTTCATGAAATGTCATGTCTTTTCTCGACATCAAGAGAGCCCCTCTTGTGACTGTGCATCTGGATTTAAGAAATGCTTCTATGAGACTCCCTACTTATCTATTGATAAAGGATCAAATATTGTTATGATATGTACAGTAGCTCTATACTCTCATAAAAAGAAAAGGGGCTTTAATATAAAGAAGTATTCAATGGCATTAAACTTAGAAGAGATTGTATTCTTGATTTACAATAATTGATAGTATGACTTGAGTGTAAGAAAGTGAAATTGTCATCTGATCAGTTGATGAGTTTGATTAGATAATTTGTCTGTCAGGATAATCTGTAAGTAGATAAGAAGCAGAGTGACTATAAGCACATTGAACATCATTTAGAATTAGAATCAAGCTATCCAAGCAATCATAATCTTTTTCAATTGTATTGGAATACACTGATTATTAGCAGATCATTGGAGCATTACTCTATAAGCATGGGGTATTTCCCTGAACTACATCCAAAGCAGTAAATATACACTAAGAGCAGGCCCCTCTGCCTCAGCGATCTGCAATATAGTGTGACATCCAAAACTTACAATGTACTTTAAATTGCAACTCATTTCCTTGGTGATCTCCGCCATTATTCTGCAATACCGATTAAAAATCAGCATCAGTTGTTATCAATCAATTTATCTTAGTATATTCTATTAGTATTCTTAGTGCTGATAGCATACCTTGCCAGTAGACATCTTCTGTTTGGTTACTGAGGCCAAATGGACTCGTGCATCGCACAATCATTTAAATACCAATGTGGTTGTCATTTTTCAGCAGTTAACTTATCACTGATGCAATAATCTTTCGCATCCGAAAGTGGGACAGTTCACACAGCCTGGGAGCCATATGGTGATGTCACGAATTGTTAAGGATCAGAGGCGTTAAACTTCATGGTCAGTGTTGCCACCTCACTTTCACAACACAGACAACTACCACCATCCCTTTACCTCCTGTAGGTTCTCTACACCCCCATTTTTTCTGTTCCAAATAATGTTGAATCACTCCTGTTCAGAGAATCATCTGAGCAATGCCTTACTACGCTGCAGGCTACACTATCACTGCTTTCCAAGTCTTTGATCTCGTCTACCACCTTACTGGCAAATCGTATAAACGTGACGAATACCATCTCGCACTTGATTATCTCTATGAAGAACTGCTGAAAAAATACGGGGCCGACATGCACGATCTCGAGGATGGCATTGAACCTACGATTTTGATCGTGTGCAAAGAGAGTGAAAGTCCTATCTCAACAAGCGAGTTGTTGGATGATAAGAAGGCGGAAAATGTCAGGAATTATTTGGATCGTGCGGGAGTGAGGACGTTTAAATGTCATGCTGCTAGCTGGGATAAGTATCCTGGTTGAGGTCACTAGTTATTGTCAATTCTTTATTGGCCATTTGAATCTTCTTATCCGCTACACATCATATCCCCGTTTTCTGATTATTTCTTTCATTTGTATAATGCTTGTTATCGAGGGGAGAAACAAGAACTAGTATTTCCATCACGAGAGCATAAGAATCTGGTCAGTGCTCCGTCTCTTCCCATGTTCTTCCTACTGTCTTGACCAAATCTGCTTCTGTCACTTTCTTCCCACTCGAGAAGTAGCCTGCAGCAATCTTTGCATCGATCTCCACTCGAGAGTCAGGAGGGATCAGATGATCTGATATCAAAATCAGTACAATCAGTATCTGATGATAAATACATACCGGGAATATCATATCGTTTCAAAATGGGTATGCCGCTCTTTACAATGGCATCAAATTTCCTGATAGACAGATCAGAATCATCTTGAATCTTTGAATAGTTGAGTCAGGTAATCACATATCACTCATGCTGACCATGCGATCAATTTTCTTGATACCAAGCCAGTGTAGAACATCAGGCATTAGAGCCTGGAATCGCATATCCTTCACCCCAGCAATCATCTCTGTGGACTTGAAGTATCTGTCAGCTGAATCGCCTCCACGCTTGCGCAAGTTGTAGACCAGGTACCTTTCAGAATACATCCAGTCATGAGACTTAAAGACGAACTGTTTCAACGTACTTGGTGACTTCACCGAGGGCCCGACCTTCCTTTCTGAAGTAAACAACTACACCAATGCCACCGGCTTGGACGCCACGAATACATTCCTCAATTGCGTAAATGAGGTATGGTTTGCAGGTGCAGATGTCGGAACCGAAGACGTCGGAGCCATTGCCTGGTGAAGTATAAGTGCACGTGCATACACAATGTTGAACGATGCCATACATTCGTCGTGTACCCGTAAAGTCAAAACCTTGCTCTCGTCTGAGAGATAGGCAGGGTTACCGACTGGACTAGATTAGTGAATGCCAATTAAAAACTTCATCAGTGCCACTAACAGACGTAGACTGTGAGATTTCCTATAGGAGGCAAAAAGGCCTTGATATCCGGACGGGTGATGAGCTCAGGGTACATTCCTCCTGTATCCTCAAAGAGCGCACGGCGCAAGAGACTTTCTGAGCTATGGATGGCCATCAGTGACCGTCCGGGATCCAATATGGCATTGTACAGACATTCCAAATCGCTCGGCCACACCAGGCATATACCATACGGGCTCGATAGCAGCCTTACTGACATTGACCTCGACACCACTGTCTGCAGTGCTCTCGGTCCCATCTTCATTCTTCACAGGCATACTCCTCAAAACAAACTCTCCGTCAATATCAATCGTGCCATTCCTTGCTGCCTCATCCAGTTCGCTCATCTTCAAATGAGCTTTTGTCACTGCAATACTTGGTCGAATATCTAGCCCAGCATCCATCTCAGGTTTAAATACTGTCTGAACGAGGTGACCCCAGGGATCGAATGATACAATCTTTTTGGGATCGGACCATGATGATTGAGGAGGAAAGTTAACAGGAGGTTCGGTCATCGTATAGTCTGGTTTGTGATTGGGAGAGAGAGAACCCATAGCGATGGACAGAGCACGGTAGATGGAGTAGGATCCGGAATGTGCACCAAGGGCATTACGCTGTTTAAGAGATGATTGGAGCCGCGAACAAACTACAGGTCCTCGCTCTGTTGGAGTCGTTGCACCCCAATTGAGGCGATACGGCTTTATACCATGCTGGTCAGGGTACGCTGAGAAATAACTTATGGGAGACAAGATAAGGATAGACGGGAAAAAAGACTCACTTGTGAGATTGACACGCCCGGGGTATAATTTTTTTTCGCGTTCCTTATCAGACAATGAGTTCTTTGTCGGGACAACACTAGATGCCACAGGGGACACAAGCTCATTATTGTCAAGTGAAAGGGGTCTAGAGTCTGCAGATTTGCCAGTTAAAGCATCCAGCTACAAATGGTTAGATCTGTTTTGGCGAGAGTTTCTGTCATACCTTGGCCTGCATAGTCTGCTGGCTGCGTTGCATGGCTTCAAGCTGGGTCAGAATCTGGGTCAACATTGCATCTGACATGGTCGTTGGTAGATAAGATACCGGATGGACCTTGCCACACTCAGTGACCCATCACGTAATAACGTCATTGCTAATATTGATACCCAGAGCTATAGACAATAAATCATCCTTCCCGCTCCTTTCCCTTCCCTAGATTTGAATTCTCCCCCTCCAGAACCCTCATCACTCGCCTCAACAATTGCCCCTGCTCCTCGACCATCCGACTCAAATCCACAATCTGCTTGCTCAATTCTGTCTGATTCTGTGCCAGTTTCATGTTCGACAAATCCCCCACTCCTTTAGGCGAGGGGGGGTACATTGAGCCTGAGGAAGTGAGGTGCAGGAGATGTGTAGAGTCTTGATGGGAAGGCAAATGCGATTGGTCTTCCACTTCGCCTTGACCATCTTGCTGATGGAATTTTGAAATTTCATACAGAAAAGTAATGGATAACAGGGACTGACCTTTTTGGATATCATTCTCTCCCAGACGAGACTAAACTCGCGTCCTAATACGAAACTTGGCAGTGTAATCAACAGCAGCCCAAAGACAAGGATAGGAATTGTGATTAATCTTCCCAGAAACGAGCGCGGCGTGATTTCTCCATAACCGACGGTCGTGATAGCTGAATTGCTTCGAGTCACAGCTGGGAAAGAAGATTCCAAAGGACTCACTGACAAGAACGAACCTGGGAAACATACGGTGAGAAGGGGAATATGAACCAGGTGGTAATCACTCACCAGGCTGCACCTGGGATAGACTATTCTAATTAAGCAAGAAATTTACCTGATGATGATTGCAACCTACACTGAACTGGGTAGGATCACCATCAGAATTCATAAATGCCTGGAGTGTCTCATCCCATGTTCCTCTCTCCGCGAAGTACCTAATTCCATTCAATATCGAACCGCACGTCAAATCCAATATACGTACAAAAGGGTGCTGAAAACGGTAAGTATCATGACCACAAAAAATGCGATGGCAAGCAGAGCATGTTGAGATCGCCGTACAGAGAGGTACATGACCTCTATAGTCCTGTGAAGGTCACATTACATCACGATCAACGAAAATACATCAGGAACACTCACAAGAGTATTGTATGGGTATATCTAAACGGACGGAAGACTCTGAGTAAACGAAACATCCGAAGAATGGAAAAACGAAAAAGAATAGACTGAAGAACATGATCAAGTGAAGAATCAGCTGTACAAAAAACTCACAGTATCTTGCTGGAGCAATACCTCGATGTAGTAAGGCATGACTGAAAGGACATCGATAATCCCATAAAATGCTGGGTGACATCAGAGCCTGAACTTGACCAGTCGAAAGACACTGAGAGGAATAATGACTGACAAAACACCCATTTACAAAGGCTCTTCCACGTATTACTCCATGCTAAACACCGCGCAAGATACTCAACAGTGAACAACGCCACCAGACTCGTCTCAATACCAAACCATACCCGACCTGAGATAGAATGAAAGGCCGGAACCGTCTCAAGCACAGTGATCAGTGCTGAAACGATAATAAGCACAGTTGTCATTGCATATACAAGAAATGCAGAAGGCGACGAAGTCGGTCGTTCGAGGAGAGCGAAAAGGCTGCGTTTCCAGAGTGGTTGGATGCTGTCCAGCACGACATCCTCGCTGAAAGAAGTGGATTGAGGGAAAACGTCATTTATATTCGTTGGAGATGGTGACCGATAGTCTTCTACTAAGAATCGTGAGTAGGCTAACTCCTCCAGTTCTATGGACATTGGTATGGATCAGAAAAGTTGCACTGCCGCACAAAATACCCAGATTCCCACGCTTCTATGGGACAATGTTCTTCTTGGACTTTGTGGTCTATCAAAAGAGATAGCAAAATGATGTGAATGTGGATCAATGGAATTAACTGGTAACACTGACAAACTGAATGGCTGACACACAATTAGAACAAAATACTTCTTTTCAGCCAAACTGGTAGTGATATTAGCTGCTGAGTCCAACTGAATGTAATTACAAGATTCATGACAAAGAGATATTGGCAGTGGTTAGGTGCTTGGAAAACTGGAGGCACTACCTGGAGGGTGCTAAGGTAGAATTCAAGATCTGGACTGATTATAAGAACCTACAATACTTCATGTCTAGTCAGAAATTGAACCATAGACAGGCTAGATGGGCATTGTACTTGTCCAGATTTAACTTTGTATTAAAGCATATACTAGGAAAGAGTATGGGGAAAGTAGACAGTCTGAGTAGGAGGCCGGATTGGCAAGAAGGAGTAGAAAGAGACAATGAGAACAGGGTTGTTATGACACATCTTGGACAGGCCTCTGGACATAGACAGTCAATGGCTGTCATAACTGATATGCCATGGGAGTTAGGAGTGAAACCTCTAGGAAGGTATAATTATTAATAGGTGGACATGACATGGGAATGGTCGCACATGGACCTACTGACAGATTGGACCCACAGTAGACACAACCTGGGAACTAGATCTATTAGTAGTACCTAGATACATGTGGATGCCTAGCTAGATCCTTGTATAAGTAGATAGGACAATGCTAGAAGAACTCTTGTTGAGTTCTTGTTGATCCTCCCTGGTTGACAAGTGACTATCCCCCTTTCCTCCCTCACCTCCATAAGACCCTTCTCTAGGGGCTAAGGCCAGTTGCCAGCCAGGTTTTCTAACAAAGGTGTTGGTGAAACTGGAGTGGATCTGAAGAACAGAAGAAACAATAGTAAGAGAAGGAGAGTTGCAAGTAATGAATATCCATTACTATTAGGTAATAGACTCTTAGGCTACATTAAAATCAGTACTACATACCATGTACTATATAATGGCTCTCCTATGCTATTATAGCACTCTCTCTTTTTCCAATCAGCTTTCTACTGTGTCTCTCCTTAATTACTTTACCAGATGAGCCAGTTAGTGTATCAAGCCACTGTGTGATGCTTGCTGGTCTCTTCTAAACAGCAAGATAGGATTAGATGAGCACAGGAAAAGGACAAGAAGGTGGTGAAAGAAGTAGAGGAGCTAAAGAGAGTGAAAATAAAAACCCTAAGGGACAAAGAATGGACAATTAAGAACAGGTTGGTCCTAAGGGACAAAAGTGTTGAAATACGATGGGGGAAGGGTACAAATGGATAGTGAATACAAACCAACTATTCTACTTATATACCTAATTAGAACAATAAGAAAAAATCACATGCATCATGCAGGCTTATAGCGAGCCAACTCCTGAGCCGGAATTAAACCAACTGCTCTCTTATCAGTGTGGACAAAGAGAACTTGTTAGAGTTCTCATTTATTAGGTCTATCTACTTATATACAACCCTACTGGTCTATGCACTCCTTTCCCACACCTTTATGTGACATGACCTAATGTGACCCTTGTCACTCCTTATGTCACACTATGTGATATATTTCCCATGCTATAAATAGAACAGACAATAAAGGAAAAAAAATAGAAAAGAAAATACATATTGATTTAGCTGTGATAGCTAGTCAATGGTCTGAACTGGCAGTTCATGACAGAGAGGGTATAAATGGATAGTGAATACAAACAAACAATCCTACTTATATACCTAATTAGAACAATAAAAGGTTTCACATAAGGAATCGCATGCATCGCACAGACTCGCATGAATTCCTAATTCCAACATTATGATTATAGATCACATGGACCTATGTCTTTAGTAGGACCTGTGACAAGACTGTTTCCCTGTCTATCTCTTGCACCTGATAAACTACCATGCACTCCTATGAATGATAGATTGACTGCTAAATTTCTGCAAGAGGCCAAGGATTCATAAAACATTTCCTTGGATACTCTGCTTGGTATTGAAGTCTTAGAGTATGAAGATTTTTCAGTTAAATCAATCATAATAATTTGCAATGATTTTATGAATATTTGTTGATATTGTAGAGCAAGAATAAACATAACAAAGATGAGAATTACCACACCGCTTCTTTAACTTGTACCACCACCATACTTGGTAGCGTTCGAGTAATTGATAGTGAATAGAATGCCTTCTACTCAGCCTCCCCTCCCCCCCCTCCCCAGAGGTCGTCCCCATTCTCGTGCCAGCATCGGGCAGCCTCGTTCGTCCTCTATGATTTTGTGTAAATCAACTGAAACTTCGTCCTCTACGGAGGAATATTGTAAGAAGGTCGCAAGAGAGGCTGAAATGGATGTAGACCCTCCCGTCCACTCCCCTTCTTGGGCAGAACAAATGGAACTCGAGGACGCTATCCCGGCCCTTGAGCAAATAGACTTCGTCAACGCCCTCCCCACCTAGGAACAAGCAGAACTTGAATATGATTTTCCAGCCCAAACCTCCTTACCAGCCCCACACGTAGAACCCATGCCCTCACCTATTGAACACGAGGTCTCCACACCCCTTCCTATCCCCTCCACTGACGCCCCAATGGACGTTAGCCCATCTGTCATCCCGTATGACGTAAATGCACCTGCGGACACTTCACTTTGGGATGGCCAGTTTCAAGCCTTGTCCATATTTGGTATC
>Ga0153986_1000032_pt1 | contig 36514 bp, 49 predicted proteins | sample TSGA070MetaG_FD_104724 | JGI IMG/M metagenome (GOLD analysis project Ga0153986, IMG submission 104724) | Attine ant fungus gardens microbial communities from Georgia, USA - TSGA070 MetaG | ecosystem: Host-associated > Fungi > Mycelium > Unclassified | place: USA: Georgia, Alexander Wildlife... | reverse complement strand
TCTGAATTGTAGCCAGTGGTATCAGAAGGATCTGGAATATAGGATCCTGTTCCCAAGATGTTGGTGACAGCGATGGACAACTGTTTCAGAGAAGGGAACACACCGGTGTCGGTGAAGCTAGATTCCTTGCTCCAGCTTGTGCCGTAATTGGTGGACTTCCATAGGCCGTTGCCACTGCGAGCACCAAAGAAAAGGATGCTATTGAGATTCGGATCGACTACAAGACGCTGTCTGAGATCAGCTATGATGGAGAGCCCAAAGGCTTACAAAACGTACTTCTCCCCTGGATATGATAGTAGTCAATCATCAGACAATGATCCCTTGATTCAATACGCACATTCCGCGGCCAGGCATGTTACCGCCGATCTTGAATGGCAGTGGTGATGGGGTGAATGTCGAGCCATGATCAGTTGAAATGAGTATCTGCCCATTGTTCGGATCCCATGAATTTGTATACATTCCGGTAGCCTGAAGAGTGAGGATGAGCATGATAATGGTAGCAAATAGTTGAACACCTGAACCAGGTAGAGACGGTTAGTTTCGACAGGATCAGTTGCTACTGCGTCTACACCCCAGTAGTTCCATCGTGTATTGTCCACAAAATCAAGCAAAGGTGTCCAGGTATCATCGGATTCCAGCTTGTAGGCCCCACCGATGTCTGTGCGGGCGTATGCGAGTCCCTAAGAAATGTGGTTAACCCTCTTGCAATACTGAAGGTTGCCTTGCATACCTTTTCAGATGGGTTGAAGATGATACCGGGGACAAAACCGCCTCCACCACCTATTTTTGCATTTTTCCAGCTATAGGACTGTGAAAAGGCCTGTCCATCGACGAGGAGTGTAATGAACGTCAGAACTATCAAAAGCTTGGCTTGATACATTGTGCAGATTTGTTATTTGCATGAGCGTGATCCTGCTTTATAGAGATTCAAGGCCTGGTCCGGAGAAATTGCGACAAGCACCGAAATTACTGCGGCGGCAGGCTTGTATTGGCAACAGTCATCCGACTACAGGAGAGTTGTGAATATGTGCATTCTGTGAAGGCCAGACTTCGTCACATTCTTTCTTTCAAAACACCGAGGTTTCCCAGAGGCACTCGGCTGAGAAGTCAGAGATGATACTCTCACTAGGATTCGCTGCACACTGGTAGCCATGTTGAATTTTATCGAGCGGGCCAGATCTCAGGTTCAAATGAGGATCCGAGAAGAACGTCTAGTTATAGGCGTACACGGACTACACAACCAACGAGTAAGGCAGAGCCGGACCTCAAAGCGATTTTACACTGGATGGGATACAGTCGAGGAATCATCGGATAAAAGCTTGAAGATATTTTTGTACGGTACGTCGTATATTTAGTCTAGAGATCCAGTCAATGAGTTTGGACTCACGGATTAGCCCTCAAGCTTCATATCCTTCCATATCGCTGATGACAGAGATTATCCTACACGCCCTAACACTCCTAACGGGCTGTGCCGATCGGGTTTTTCTAATGTGCACTGCGCACATGAATGCCTCGCCCCAGTATCTCAAATCCACTCCTGCACTCCATAGCATACAACGAACCATCTTTTCACTTGCGTAAAGAGCCGAGGCAAAACCGTCGAACATCATTCACAACGAAATCTCGATACCTAGCTAACTAACGATCTTCGGACATATTCATTCTTGTAAGCCGATGGAGAATGTCGACTTTCAGCCGGAAAAAAACAATTGGATCGGATATTTTAGGAACTGACATTTTTTATCAAACAATTGTCACGCCTTTGTTGTGTTTCAGGTTTAAGACCCGAAAATGGAAGTGTAATTGTTAGCGCTTTACTAGCGTTTTACACGTGACTCCGCGCGGGGCGTTACACAAAAAGTTCAACATTGCCTTTCTTGTTTTCATTGGACCAATGCCACGCCGTATATATCAATGACTCCTGTGCCTCGTCACGCTTAAAATTTTTTACTCTCTCACCCCCATGATGGACATGATGTACCGCCCCCTTCTACCTCCTACTCAGTACTGTCCGTGCACTGTGAATTCCATTGGTCTTAGCTCTCTACCCAACTACGATAGCTCCTCGCCATTTTTCTGTGCCCTATTCGCACCATATGCATCGCTCTGGATAAATCCCTCTCCACAAAAAGTGGACAATTCACCGAGCGTTGACCCTGATGTACATTCTTTCCAAGAGGACGGAATTGACTATCGCCTTGCCTTCGAGCGTAAAAAGAAAATAGACGCTAAGCATTTGGACTCTGTGGCTCCCTTTTGCTCTGTCTACATTCCGAGGGGCCGATGGCATTGGGCACATCAAGTCACGTTCGAAGATCGTTCCGAACGTATCCGCATGCGTGGTGCGTGTGTCTGAATCACTCGCTTTTTGGTGCTTATGATTACTCTAGACAGCCAACAATACACTCAGACGGTTAGAACCGCGACAATTTACCAGGAAACTATCACTTACATAAGCAAATTGTGCGGACTTTCATTTTCTCCACTACAGACTACTAATCCTCTAACGAAGGTGGTACCGAGAATCCAGGTGGGAAGGATTTGCACGGGAAGTAAGAAGTCATTCCCCTCATTTGTCAAGGGTTCAGAAATTAACTTTGTGTTCCTTTCCAAGGTCGCACTTCACAAAACCCAACTCCGAGCCATCCATGGTATCACAGTCCCGGCTCTTATTGGTATCCATTCGAATGTCCACGGGATTCAGATGGCATATGACATCCCTCACCATTCCTTTTGGATAGAGGCCTCTCCGGATATGCCCGACGTTCTGAAACGTCGTTGCATACAGGCTTATGATCGATTACATTGCCAAGGGGTACTTCATGGAAATGTAGAGTTTGAAAACATATTGATTACAGGTGATGGTCGAGTGAAAATTATTAACTTCGATCGAAGTCAATCAACCAAACCATTGCCAAAGGTGGATCTCGAAGCTGCCGATCGCAATGACTTCGAACTGGAAATGCGCGAAATACATTACAAGCTTGATTACACGGGAGCCAGACAAATTGAGCACAGTATCTGGAAGAACAAGGATGATCCCCGCCCAATACAACCACCTGCCAGCAATGAAAGCCGAATGCATGCCCACTACCCCTATTCCATTTCACGGGAAACATTGATTGATCCTGCCCAATGGATACTGCCTGAATCGTGGGAACCTAAACGTTTCATTGTTCCGGGTCAGTCAGTTGAACAGTATAAACACCACCTCAACCAACTCTTGCTCGAAATTGCCGATGAGGCCGGGGAAGGCATGGACTCTCCAGATTTTTCAAGGCCGACTTCTCAGAAATTGAACAAGCGCAAACGACAAGATAATGATCTAAATGATTCAGAAAGCTCTGCATATAAACGCTCGCGTATATCCGGTGACACAGATGAAATTGGACGGAAAGTTCGTTTTGAACAGGAAACAGACTACAATGATGGGACCACGTGCACAAAACGCAAGCTAGCGCGTTCCCCTCCCCCAGGACGGAAACGCTCGGTGCCAAGAATCCCTCGCGAGCGCAGGGAAGCTTGTGAGTGGCAAAATTGTGGCCTACTCAAAATTGTGCTTACTAGGTTTTGCTAGATGAAAGAGGCCGTCATCATGGTCGAGGTGATTACGCACCAAATATCCCACCTGACATTGAGTGCCCTTACATGCCCCCTTTGTTGAGTAATCTCGACCTTCGGCATTGGGAATGGCCTCAGTCTAGTGCCGACGTATGGCCAGTTGATGAAAGTAATACACCCGAACCTCCACGATCGTTGGGAAAGAGAGGTCGAGTTGATAGTGGTAAAACATCCCGTTCCGGAAGTCTCCCGCAAGCTAAGCGTCTCAGACGGACGGAATCAATGCTCTCGGTGTTGGATGATCCTGTCGGCCTGTCACCCTCACAGGATCCATCTCCATCGCGTCATCCGTCGCGGTCACCCTCTCGGCGGATGCAGCCTGCTATCACTACATCATCGCCAAGGATTGGTCCACTCGCCAGTTCATCATCTCATGTCTCAGATGAGATACCTTGGGATATATTCCAGCAAACTTCAGCAAATCAGATGATTCTTAGCCATTACTCAGATGCTCCACCAATGCCATCTGGAATTCAGTTAATTACCTACGATGAACTTGAGGAAATGGAGCGAGCTGCAAGCCAGCAAACCATGGATCAACCTGCTCCGGTTCAAACTGTTCGCTCAATCGCTACAGAATTCTTTTTCATGACCGCCCGTGCACTTGCGCAAGCTTTCAACTTGGGTTAAAGGTTATAATAGTTTCTTACCGTCTGAACCATCAACTGTATTTGTATCAAAATCTGTACCTCATTGTACACCCGCCATTTATTTCTGGCTTTACTTAATCAAATGGACTTGGTCAGAATTTAGTTTGAATTTAGTGGTAAGTGATCATGATCTGTACTCCTATAAAAGTGACTTGTGTTATTTCATAGTATTGTTTTCTTCACTGCAACATCTGTTTTCTGCCATGGATCACAATTGTTCTTACAGTCTCCCTATAGTCTTGAGTTGTGAATACCCTCTTGATACTAGTCCATACTATGATCTGTACTCTCATTCCCTTGCTCGTTCTTATCAGACTGGATCATACATGATATCTAGTGGATACATTGTAACTTCAATCACAAATGAGACATAAGTGGTTGTTGCAGTACAAAAGTCTGGGATGCTTTCTTTCTCTCTGTACAAATCGTTATAAACTATTGTCCAGAAAACAATGTAGCCATGTAATTTTGACATCATCACCTGTACGACACTAAATCTTGGCATGTAAACTGGTCTCTTCTTAAGGTCAGATCTGAGTATTGTAAGTGTTGAGACAACAGAGGGTAAGAGCTTCGGAAAGAATGAAATTCCTGTAGGCAGCTTAGATCATTTATATACATACATACATTTTTTTAAAGAAATTTCAACATTTTATTACACGGGAAGATCGTTATACATACATAATGAAGCTAAAATATTAATACTACCAAGACCTAACAGTAATATAATTAAATAGGTGTCAGTAAAGTATTGAAGTTAGACTATTTTAAAAAAAAAGAAGTTAGACTGACACGTCATGTTCCACGGGTTATCTTTCATGCGTTCCAGTTGTTGATGAAGAATGCACGCACTCCATTGAGTTTCCTTTCGAGTGCTAGCACCTTCCGCTTACTTTCTCACGGATAGCCGCATATTTTCTGACCCCAGTTGTCTACTGAGCTTTTTTTATATCATTCATCCACTAATACTTGTATCACAATTAACTATCATTTCTCAGGTAATAAAGTTTCAGTCACAACGTAAGATAAAGACGAAATATATACCAGGTGACTGTATCAACGATAAACTTTGTCTGAACGGTCCGGATTGGTTCAGCAGCACGTGAGTTTTCTCATGTCGATCCGATTTTCTTGTGGGGATGGGGTATCCGATCGAGCGCAGGTCGAGCACATGGGTACGTACTGTAGACTCTACCAAGTCTTTCACTCTGTCACTTTCAATTCGAACCTTTCCCCGGTCTTGACAACCGGAAAGCCCTCAATTTAATTTGTCCAGACTTTGCCTGGGTCCTTATGACCTTGATAGTACATTATAATTCTCCATTACGCTATGAATGGTTCGAGTTGCGGTCATCGTGCCTTACCTCGTGGATATCAGTATTGCTCTCTCATCTGGTTGGCTTCTATCAAGGGGCCTGACCTCACAAAGTATACACACATAGTTGCCGTCGATTCGTGTGGCGTAATGGCTAAATCAGGAGCCGAACCAGTTTGGCCTTTTAAAGATCTCTACAGACTTTTTTCGTTTCTTCCCGCCCTCTTGTCTCTTCGCTGCCACTACTTATGATGGACGAGAAGAAAGATGCCGCGGTCGCAACGTATAACCCCAATGACTCTGACCTTGAATCTAGTCAGGATCAAATTGGTGCTAAACCTGGTGAAGGAAAGCTCTCTCGTCAACTCAAGAACCGGCACGTCGCTATGATAAGGTACGTCACTGGTGTCTACGCTCTCCCCTGCCCCATACTAATACTTTACAGTATCGGTGGTGTCATTGGCACCGGTAAGTTGTTGGTCAGGTTTTGAACAAGGCAGATTTTCTTATGGGTCTTCTAGGATTATTCCTTGGGTCAGCTACATCTTTGCGCAATGGCGGTCCTGTTGGTGTGTGATGTTCTATCTGCATTTCTCTGTATGACTCAGGCGGTGTGTGGCGCAGGTTTATTACTTGGTTACATCGTCGTTGGTTCCATTTGTTATGCCACGATGGTAAGGTACCCTGCACATTTGAGCGTTATGCTCAAAGCCCTTCAGATATCTCTTGGTGAAATGGTCTCTTTCCTACCTGTTCCTGGAGGCCATATCAAATTGGCAGGTCGTTTTGTTGATCCTGGGCTCTCTTTTGCCATGGGCTGGAATTACTGGTATCACAATTGAATCTTGAGGAGTCCTCCATAACTCAATCATTTCAGGTACAACTGGACGATTGTTCTTCCTGCAGAACTGTCAGCTGCTGCCGTTCTCATCGGATTTTGGAACAAGACTATAAATCCTGCTGCCTGGATCACAGTCACACTTGTCGTTGCCGTGGCCATCAACTTCCTTGGAGCAGGTAAAATTGACACAAGCCAGTTGAAATACCTACTTAAAATGGATCAGGTGCATATGGCGAGGCTGAGTTTATTTTCGCATCCATCAAGATTGTCTGCATTGTTGGCTTGATAATTCTTGGCATTGTTCTGGATCTGGGTGGTGAGTTGGATCGATTCAAGGACGCTAACCGTAAATTAATCTAAATAGGTGGTCCCAATCACGACCGTATCGGGTTCAGATATTGGAAAAATCCTGGCCCCTTCACACAATTTGCTGATATTCCTGGAAGCAAAGGAAGGTTTCTTGCCTGGTGGGCGGTCATGACCCAGGCCGCTTTCTCCTTCATCGGTACTGAAATTGTCGCTGTATGATCTTCTCTGTCTGTCTGAAGTTAGCTTAATCTCTGGCTTCAGATTGCTGCTGGAGAGACAAAGAATCCCAGACGAAACATTCCCCGTGCGATAAAGCGGGTAGCCATTCGTATGTCCAAATGTCGTCCAAATTGGTCAACGCTCATCGTATTCAAAAGGAATCCTTCTCTTCTATATTTGTGGTGTTATTGTCATCGGCTGGCTTGTCCCATCCAATTCTGATGGCTTGAACTTGACCGATGGAACCGCTGCTTCTTCCCCTTTTGTGATTGCTATTGAAAATGCTGGAATCAAAGTTCTTCCTCATGTAAGCCACTGACCTCAGAGGATTCGTTTCATTGGCTTGATGACTCCTTCAATATTCAGATCATCAATGCCTGTCTGTTGACTGCTGCCTGGTCCGCCGCTTCAAGCGATCTCTACACGAGTTCTCGTGCGATCTGTGCGCCATATCTTTTCAAAATATACCAGAAGTCCACTTACACCACAGATAGACGGTCTGGCCATATCAGGAAATGCCCCAAAGATTTTCCTGAGGACAACGAAAAATGGCCTGCCTTGGGTTGCCATCTCAGTGGGTTGCCTCTTCTCCTTGTTGTCCTACATGAGCGTCTCTGGAGGTGCTGGAAGAGTCTTTGGCTGGTTTGCGAACATGACTTCTGTAGCTGGCCTCATCACATGGTTTGGTATTTCTGTTACATATATCCGGTTCTACGCTGGGTTGAAGGCACAAGGCATCGATCGTACGAAAATGCCGTTCAAGTCTGTTCTACAACCATACGCTGCATGGTATGCAGCGAGCATGATAATGATCATCTGCATTGTAAGTCTGTGTTCTCTTCCCAACGGACAGGTTTAACTCATTTTCTTCAGACCAGTGGCTGGGAAGTGTTCCTACGTGGCCGTTGGGCCGTGGATGTCTTTGTCACCAACTACATTCCTCTCGTGCTTTTCCCTATATTGTATATTGGCGCAAGAATGTACTTCAAACGAGGGCCCGTCAAAGCTGAAGATATGGATTTCGTCTCCAATATAGCTGAGATTGAAGCTGAGTCGTGAGTCCTGTCCTGTTCATCTATTGTATTTACTGACTTATAACGGTAGTTTTGACGATCCCCCTCCAAAGAACAAACTCGAAGCCTTCTGGCAGTGGCTGGTGAGTAGAGTCAAGTGTCATTCTGTTGTTTCACTCCTCATTCTTCTCTCAGATGTAAAAGAACCTGAATTTATGATACCTATTTTGTAATTTTTGCAATGTATACCATGCACTGCCTCAATCAGCGAGATTTTCATGAATTTTATTCAAAATTTTCTTTGATCAAGAGTTTTGCAGTAATACTGAATCTGATACAAATAATTAAAATTTCGAAAACGAGAGAGCGAGCGGAAATGTAAACGAATGGCCCTTAGTACAATGTCAGCAGCTTCACACAAATGAATTAAAGATGGGTGATCTATGGAGGTTCTGACCATATGGAAAGAGACAGTGCGAAATGGAGATATCACAAAGGAATGTGAACACGAGAACAGACTCATGTGGAATGAAATGAGTGGATCTAGGTTTTGGAGGCTGGGATGTGGAGATTAATAGCTATATAGATGAGCATCTGTATAAATGTTGAAGTGGACCAGCTCACCTCGATACCAACTTAATGCGTCTGAAGGTGAAGGGACATCAAAGTATAATATAGCCTTGTTATCAACGAGACGTAATGCTGAGGCGCCCAGTGAATCAATGTCAATCGTCCACAGTATGTCGCCGGAGCACTCACCATTCCCATGCACTATGCTTGCAGGCTGAGGTAGGGTTTGCATGCGCAGCACTGCCCACAAATCCACTTGGGAAGTTGGATCTTGTCCATAGGAAGGATCACGACACAAGACCAGCAGGTCATTGCAAAGGATACCAATAAGCGGTCGTGGGGTCAACTCCGGAGCTAAACAATCCACCTGAACAGTTGCCGCAACTCCATGTGCATTGATTGTGTCAAACAAAACAACTGCTTTTCGTACGACACGAGTCAAAATAAGTACTCCGCACATTATTAGACGACTATCAAGAGCAACGTCATTGTCAAAATGGGCATATTGGCTCATGGGTAGAGAAGAAACCCACCGATGTGGCTGGACAAGCGGACTTGGGAATTTCCCTCGAATCCTTGCTTGCCATTGGACTAGTTTATGTCTGGATTCCGATTCACGTTTGCCTTCGTTCATATTGGTGGCAAGAGACGAAATCTCTGCGAGCGCTCGTTCGAGAGGATCACCAACGTAAGGAGGGATAGTTCGCAACAGTTCTTCCAACTGGTGCGTTGTTCAGTAATTTGAAGTGACATAAAGAGGTCCTGAAACTTACCAGAAGTCGGTAACGGGGTATTCGTTGAACCGGAAGTAGGAGGTAACCTTCAAGGTTCAATTGTGTGTGACGAGGATTCATACGGCATCGTTTCAGGTAAGATTTGAGCCTCTTTCGTTGACTGGTTGACAAGCTGGGTAAACCGGCCGCCCCTGGAGCATCAGGAATAACACCAGGAACAGGGTTGATAGTCCTGCTAAGACCAAGTGCGACGAGTTGAGTAGTACTTGATGAGGGAGAACCGAACGCGGAAGGTGGGATTGACGGTGCCTTGATCGATGTCCAGTACTTCACACGTTGAACAGAGTTATCAAAATTACTACGAAACATTGAGAATGAAAAGGCCTTCATGTTATGGAGACTCACTTGATGTAACTGGAGTACATCTTCATGAACGCAGCATGCTTCAAGAACATTTCACCAACTGCCCTGGCTACATTCATTGATAGTTGTCCATCTGCATCAGCATGCTCAAGCTGTTCCGGCAACTTCATCATCGGTGCGCATGCTCTCTCCAGTGCAGGCAAGAAACTCTCGCTGTGGAATGAGAACAGTGCCTCGAGTCCCCCGAACACAATCTTGCGCTCACTGATCGGAACAACTGTCTCCTTGCTTGAACTAACGCCACTAAGGATATTTACCGGCACTGATCCTGGCTTTATATAGATATCTACAAGTTCTTTGAGGCCTTTGACATATGTGCGCTCAGTTCTGACAAACAATTTATCAGATGAATTGCGCAACAACAACAAAGGGGAGAGAGCTCACAGGAGAATCTCCTTGATGACCATAGCACGTTTGCCCTTGTCGTCTTTGTATTTGCGTTCTTGTGAAGAATTGCTATCTGTAGTAACGACGCTCATCGTTTGCGATGATGATCCACTCCGTAAGCCGACAATAGTCTCAACAGGACGGAGCTGACCCGTTCCATCTTTAGTCGTAGTCGAAGGTGCAATAGTCGTCCCAGAAAGCGCAATTGATACCTCCCGGAGGTTGTCGGCAACAGAAGTTGTCGTCATTCTCCTGGCACGTGTCATAATCTCATCTGGAGCCTGTCCATACGTACTCAGAGGGTTAAGTTGCTGTTGTGATGGGCTCAGGCTCAGGTCATTCATGTCCTTCAGGTAAGCCATGACAGAACGTAGAGCCCTCATATAAGCTTCCCTGGTACGCTCTTCTTCTTTGCGTTGATATTGCTCTGGATCAATAATAGGGCTTGGGGTAGAGACACGTGCATCAACCGTTAATGTAGCATCTTCGGAAGCTTCGCCTGTCGCTGTGATATCAGGCATGGTCTTTAAGTTGTCGGGGATAGGGATGTTTAATCCACCACTTGTGGGCGCATCGATCGGTAAGAAGCTTCGGCGTTTGCCCGTTCGACTGGTTGGAACTGAGGTTGCAGGTGGCGCGAGGGACACTGAAGCAGGGATGGAAGAACCAAAAGTACTGGTGGAGACTAACGTGTTAGTTGATGCGATGGAGGGCATGCCTCTTAGTAAATCTGTTGACAGTTGTCGTCGCAGGAGAGACGGTGTTTGAAGCGGCTGAGGTGGTGTGGACGGTGGCAAAATGGCATCTAGAGACCCAGACGTAGAGAGACGCACATCAAGTTGAGGTGTCCTGCTAAAACGGTCGGGTATGGGGCTTGCGCCGGCAGATATCATTGGTCGGACATTAGGCCGAGAGTTGGGCGGAAGGGGTGGGACCGGTTCAATTTTCATTTTTCCCATTGACATCTTCTTGAGGAACCCCCAGCGGCTGTTCTTTTCTTTGCCGTCTTTTGAAGGTCTTGATCGATGTGAAGCCTTGCCATCACTGATAACACGAATTGGCACTGAGGGTGGCTGAGGGGAAGTCGTTGGCGATGATACTAGAGAAGTCCGGGAATAGGCACTCGATGTGTCGATTGCTGACTCGCTGGGTTTTTCCCATAATGATTGGCTGAGCTGAGATCGCAAGACGTTTGCATTAGATCGTGGGATTGGGCTGCCTAGAGAAGAGGCTGGGCCAAGGCTTCCATATCGCTTAGTATTTGGTGATAAAGCGGGAGAGGGTATACTGTTCACTGCAAGATTAGTGCTTGATTGAGAAGTTGCGATTGAAGTCTTGGCAGACAAAGGAGGCATCTCAGGTTCCCCGTTGTGAACCGTTATTAATTTTCCTTTCCGCAAATCCCCTGCGCTTTTCATTTTACGCAGTTCGGGGCGAATGAGATGTTCAGTTTGTTGCAGAGTCATTGGTGGAGGATTCAATTGATACTTCATAGAGCCGGAGTTTGTGCGGGTCTGTTCGAAATAGGTACGGTTCGGAGTCGTTCTCGTGCGCGACAAAGTTCGTGGCGGTTGAAGGCTGCTGGGAAGCGGATGAATCATTGTCTGACCAAGATGCGGAGCACGGTTGGGCGTAATAGTCTGGTCTTCATCTTCAGGAGTCTGACCAAATGATTCTTGGGGAGTGGAGACTGGTCCGAGGTCGGACGCGTCTTCATTGTCGGTATCGCAGTGAGTACTCAGAGCGGCAGGCAGTGGGAGAACACGGATAGAAGGAGGATCCATTGTAGTCGTAGAAGTTTTGGCAAGAAGAGGCTCCACCAAAGCCCTCCAGGGACCCTGGAAGGGATTATTGTCAACGCACAAAGTTTGCAGAGCCGGCAGCATGCAGAGCCAGCTAGGGAGGGCATGGAGTTTGTTCCGTCGAACACTGATGGTATGAAGCTTGTCGAGGTCAGCCATAGCATCAGGGAGTGTGACAATGCCAGTGGAGTCGGCTATGAAAACACGGAGGTTTGTAAGATCAGCGAGGAAAACAGGCAGAACCCGGAGAGGATTCGAAGCGACATTAAGTTCTTCCAAATTTGTACAAATGGCAAGGACAGGAGGAAGAAAACCTAAAAAGTTGGCCGAGATATCTAATGCAAGGAGACTGTGACAGATTTGGGGTAGCGTATTGCTGAGGAAGACGGGGACGGCATTTGGGGTGGTTGAAGAACCCATGAGAAGATGGGTCGTACCTGGCGAGCTGTGTCAGGTCCCGGAAGCAAAGGGTAAAATAAGAATGAACTCACCAGGTTGGACTTGAAGGTGGACGATCGGAGTACTGTCTGCCTGAACAATGAGTCCCCGACCTTCGTCGGCTATCAGGGCTGCAGATGTGCGCTCCTCGTCGAGAGAAGGATCATGATCATCTGCAAGGGGTTGATCATCATCGGTTTCATCCTCAGTTAGACCAGTCTCGTCCTTTTCATCAGCAATCCATCCCATATCGTAGCTAGGCTTTTCTTTGAGATTGGGCGAGCTAGCTTCATAGGAACTATTGTTGCCGAGGGAAGAAGAGCGCGAACGAATACCGGATGAATACGACTCTGACCACCTGTTCTGATCGGGATGTCCCCTTCCTTGGGACACGCGACGTGCTAGTGGTGGGTGGCCACCTTTGAATAGGATATAGTCCATCTGGAGCGGGACCTGGTCATCGCCTGAGGCGACGTGAACGTGGCTGTAGTCGCCAGAGACCATGGCGCTGCCTGAGCTTGTATAAGCAGAGGAACGGGTGGAGGATGAGCCTGCGGAAGAGAGAGCTGGGGGTGAGACGAGGAAGGGAGGACCTGGGTGAGAGTAAACGGTAGGAGGGTTTGGGCGGGTTGCACGGGCGTCTGGGAAGAAGAGTGAGGATGGATGCCGACAAAGATACAAAGATAGCAAATGGCAAAGTGCCTCGCTTCTCGCTCAATCTAGCCAATGCACTCACCGTTTCCGTCCTCAGACTCACTCGACCATTCAATGTATGGCTGTCGCGCCCTGTCGCACCGACCGTCGAACATCGCAGACGGCAGTCGCAGTGGCTTGTACTGTAGACCAACTAGATCTGGGTGGGACGAATCGCGGGTTGGCGGAGTGCGTGGAGGATCCAGTTGAGGGCGGAAGCTGAGAATATTTGAATTTGTTGCCATCAAATGTCTCCACATGCCACTCACAAATCCATTTTCACAAAAATCAGAGCACAAAGGTCGCAAGCGTCTCAGCAACCTACCTGACCACTCTTTCTATACTCCAGAGCGTGACTGATCACAATTCCCATTGTCAGCCCCCGCCGGCCCTGACAATTCTGCCAATTCCCGTTCTCCAATCCGTGTAGGGAATTCAGAACTCCCGTTTCCGAGCACCTCCTAAGGATATAATTTTCTAGAATTTCATGTTCTATATTTCCGACCTTTACGCAGACCCCTGATGGTTGCTATCCCGGGTCCACCTGATCGTTCGTGCTATGTATCACGACTTTGAAGCCTGATCAGATTTCCAAAAATGCCTCATGCCTTTCCGGATAAAAAATTGAGGCCTGGACTCACTCCCGGATATAAGCAGGTTATCCTCGCATCACTCCAGCCACCGGACCTATAGCAAGTGAATTCTATACTTATGCATGTTGCGTTCTTTTTCAGGGTATCCAGAGTATGGAACAAAACTATCATTTAACTATCATGAACTAGAAGAACGCTGGTCTAAATTTGAATGGCAAATCAACAAGTGACGAGTCACACAGAGAAATCTTGAGTACAAAGCGAGAGCGAAGGCAAAAAGTTAGTTGTAGGCTGTTCGTATCTTTGTCGTTTCATATCTAAACAATAACTGATCGTCCGCTCACCAGCCCTGACTCTTTCATAGCGAGCGAACAGATATCATTTTGTCCACAGGGGTTTACTGATGGAGGCACGTGTTAACTGTACACACTTTTACATTACTTTTACATTCCCGTCACGATAACTTGGACGATCAAGTGTCTATAAATTTTTATCCTCAACCAGTTGATAGGTTCAGGGACATACGGCACTGTTACAGTTTGTGAACCTGGCCGAGCGCTCGTACATTGGTAGTCTCTGTCTTTGTTTTCAGATTCATTGTTTTTCAATAGGATCTGTTTGCCCCACTGACCGAGGCACAATGGTTTTATCGTTGCACTTGTTTCAACAGTTCGGCAATTGAAGATTCCTACAAGCTTTGTATCTATTTTGTACAATCGTATTAGAATTAGAATTTTTCGAAGCATACCAGTCAAAGGCTTGATATTTGAATTAATGGTCCTCCTCTTGTGACCTCAATGCATATGAAATCATAATGCAATTGCTGTCGTGTCTAAAAATCGTACAAATCTGGTCTGTCTGACAGGAAGGCCACTGATTTCTTTTTCTTTTTTGCCTTTGACTCCATGTCCAAATCTGTATCTGGGGGTGGCGCATGATGCACATGATGCACATGATCATGGACCTCGAGGCACACATCTACTTTCGCCACCTGTGCTATTTTGTGATGACTTGGTCCCAGTGTACCCCGCTCACTGATGGCTGCACTCTCAGCGCCGACCACCGACTGCATTATACCAGTAGGTGTCGTCCGTCTTTCAGACAGACCCCCTTCCACATCTAAATGCAGTGTTTCAAATAGAAGCCGCTTTCTCGTGCGCTTGAATGCAAGATTATTTTCCCCGCCACCGCCCGACGCAGATGATGATGCAGAAAGTCCACGAAGGACCGAAAAGCGGTCACTCGGCGGCACCAGCATGTGAGGAACAGGGAGCATATCGATATGCACCATTCCATGATGAGATGGGAACGAGTCAGTAAGCGATGGATCACCTGTGCAAAAAGAGATATCAATTTTTCGTAGCATTGGGAAGCATGATATTAAGAAACAATCCACTAACCTGAGAATGCTTCTAGGAAGACAGATGCATCACTCAGCCACCCTAGCTTCTGCCGCCAACCCGCATCACCCCATGTCTCTTTGCAGACGTGCGGCGGCATGCCTATGGACGCACAAGCCATTGAATGCTTCCGTAACCTTGACCGGAGAGAATACAAGAAGTATGCCAAGTTCTTCGAAGCCCTCCATCAGGTCTTGGATAGAGTATAAATAGGAGTAATTTTAATCACCTGGGCTGAGAGGTTGCCCCAGAACGGGGAACCTAATGAGGGTATACAAAGCCTGATAGGAGCATTTCCGTCTTCTTGGGATGTCAAATCTGTTGAAATGCTGCGAAGGACCTCGGTGATCGACAGCTGCAATTGTTCTGGACTGCATGTGACTTTCAGAAAGCTAAGTTTACCCTTCTGCACTGCAGTTTGTACAACGGAGTCCGGAATGCGTGAGGACAGATCGAATGCATGACAATAATCATCAGATAACCTGAGTTCCATGCCTTCAGCTACTCCTTTCAAACTCATGATTTACGACTTACATACAATGCTGATTTGACAGATGTTTGGAATTGTTTCATCTGCTCATAACGCCATGCAATTTTTATCTTTTGGTACTGTGTTCGAGTCTCTTCTTCATCGCTATCTAGAACATTATTATCCCTACTGCAACCACCCCTCGATTCCGGTGTCATGTAACCTTTAGGATGCCACATGACATCACGAACGAAGTCTTCAGGATCAGTGTCGACAATTACCACGCGATGTCCACAGGCAAGTCCCTCAGCAACGAAGTACTTCTGCACGAGAGAACCATACGACGAGTGCAAATCCGGAGCTAGAACAAGCATGCTACACGATAGAGGTAATCCTCCTCCTAAAATGTCGTCTAGAGAAGGTATGCCCGTCGATATGATGATAGTAGACGAAGACGAAGGAGAAGGCCGAGTGCCTGGATATGAAAATGGAGTCGGTGTTGTCGTTGAGCCTTTTCTCTTGAAAGAAGACATGGTTCGTATAAGGAGCGCAAACGTCTGTTTGAACGAGCCAGATTAGATAAAGTTAATGAATTGGATGGTTGTGTTTGCCTTTTTCCCTATGCATCACGACCTCGGACTCATGCCATCGTGAAAATTCATCATGGCCAAAAGGATATCTGCAATTTGCAAAAATGCTCTCCAATACGTCGTGTCTAGACCACGACAAATTGGCATGCTTTGTCTCCATGCAAGTGCATTCTACTGACCATTCACTCAAATAATTATTATTTCAGGTAGTCAACATTGCATGTGGCATACACCTGTGCACGCGATATTTAGTGCGAGTGTCTTTCGTAAGGCATGCTTTGCTATCCCTTCGGCCGGGCCACTGAGGGTGCAACAATATAGATGGAGGGCCCTTCCATGTTTCCAACACTAGCAGAAAAAGGTGAAATTGTCATCGAAGACCGTATTACTTTGAGACTCTTTCCGGACCGTTTCGCACGAGGAGACCTTGTCGTACTCAAAAGCCCCATCATGCCAGAACGTATCATATGCAAACGCGTCCTAGGGTTACCTGGTGATATTGTTTGCGTCGACCCCACGGGTGAAACAGCTCCGTCCACCGAACACATTGTTGTTCCGAAAGGCCACATTTGGATTGTCGGCGACAACGCACCCTATTCACGGGACTCAAGGACTTTTGGGCCAGTTTCAATGTCATTACTCGAGGGAAAATTGATCATGAGGGTAATAATTCTCTAAGCACAATACTAGCGCTCTGACATTCATTCTAGGTCTGGCCACAGTTTCAAGTCTTTCATAATTCTTTAACATTTATTGATTAGCTTTGCCAGAAGACAAGTCAGGATTTCTCGAAGTTCATCGAGTAGCCTCCTTGTCCATTCGGCACAAATTTGAAATTATCTGTCGACAGACCAAAATTACCTGACGCAGAAATGTCAGCTCATCAGACGTCGAACGTGACTCGGAAAATTTTCTCTACCAAGGAAGCTGTTACCAAGAGTTTTTAGTTTGTCCAGCATTTCAGTTGTTTCCCGCTTTTGTGCAACTTCTAGACGCGGTTTGAGTTTCTGGAGCATATTCTGGATTTCTTTTGATTCTTTGCCAGTCAGTGGTAACTTTAACAAGGTGTTGTAATCTGAGATCGTCATAGAATCAGTGAGCAAGATAATCATAATTTAATTTGAACATAGACCTTCTTGTGCGGACGATAGCGATGACCAAGTGTCCAAAATCTCATTTGACGCCGCTCGTCTTTGTAAAGCCTTCACATAATCTGGATTGTCCTTCAGAGCTACGTCAATTGATTAGATCGCCTGGAACGCGCTGAATGAGGCACGAACCTTTGGTACATGCTTCTACTGCTAGTTCGTGCTTTCCCTCCCCGAAATTTCATTAGCATGACACAACCTTGCCTACTGTACCTTGACTTACTAGCTTAACGTAACACGCTCCAATATTTGCATTAATGTTTGCCCTCAATATCGAACATGCCTCCTCAGTCTCTGAACTGAGGTCACGTTGCGGTGTCTCAGCTATATCTAGACTTGCAACCTGAGAGTCCGGCTGTTGACCATCACTTTCTCTCTCAGCCTCTTTTAAAGGACTTGATCGCCCATCTTGTAGAGAAATCTGCCTTTGCGGCACATATACGACAGCAGATTCGTAAGCGGATAAAGCTTCTTGCCAATCTCCTTTGCGGAAACAAGTGTTACCGTTGGCCTTGCGTACATTAGCCTCCCGGATTCTCTCCTGAAGTGACTTGAATATCAGTGAGACCTTTCAGATACAGTCAACGACCTACTTCTGTCGTCAGTGACTCCACAGCAAGTGGTACGCGTATTGTCGATTCTTCAGCCATTGTGGTACAGCAAAGACCTTGCTGTCTAGAGCAGGCATCCTATCTTTACTCAATTGCCTAATCTAGTATTTGTCCAGTTGATTAATGACGACATCCTGACTCAACACGCTCTGCTGAAATGCCTGGTTTTCCAACTCAAACTTGACACTGATATGCCTTCAACTCGGTTGATCCCATCCTCAATAAATACGCACACTTCTTCATCATAAAACCGTGTGACACGCTAATTCAATCTACATGCTTTTTATGCAGCTTGATACAATCATCTTGAGTGCTGGCGTGCAGGATGAGCTCTTTCGACAAGGGGATTGACATTGCCAGTCAGTCATCCCTGGTACAATTTCCACCGCCATCAATCACCGCCAATGACCTTAGAGTTCCAGAATGAAATGAACGTTAACTATACTTCTGCCACAGCGTTTATCACCATCTCCTGCCCCACTTTTGGAAGTTTTCGGTTCATCATTGCCTTCGAGACCTCTTAATCGATAGCTGATACCTCTTACAGGGTGCAGGCCGCCCTTCCTTCACAGTGCCAATAACTACAGGGTTTGGTATCATCCCAGCTTCCTGGGCACTCTACATCAAAAGCAGCCCTTCGTTCTTTCAGTCTGAGTTTGAGAGGCCAAAGAAAGTAAGAAGAAAGTAATATCAATGTCTTGGAAACTATTCCACCATAAGTAATCCCCTTCTTTATGTGGAAACAATTGCATGACGGCAAGTAGTTAATCCAAGAGACATCCCAGACGCAGGCACAACAGAATAGCAAGCTCTGAATGTCTATACCGAACATGTCATTAATTGCTTTATATGAGAAATTCCGACCGGAATGCTCAGCAGTTTTTGACAAACAAACAGCAGTGGTAATTTAACTCGGGTAGTAGGTATATACCCCAGTGATATTTCTTAGCTGAGAAGTTCAAATACTACATACACTTGACGGCAAATCCTATTGTGCTGAACCCTCGAACCGGCTTGTCCGAGGGTGGACAAGAGATTTCCGAGAGATTTCCGACAGCTAGTGTCAATCCTGACATCGAAGAGGAGTAGAGATGTCTTGAATGCCATGATATTGTCCGAGTCAGTGCCATTGATTCGCAGAGGCACTCCCTTATTGGTCTTCCCTCGCAGAGAATTTGAAGCTCATGATAAATGAGTACTTGCATTGTTGATAATTTTGCCTGACTCCGATAGCCGAGGAAAGGACACCAAATTCCGGAAACCACGATAAATATGTCATCTATGACAGGGAGGTTGCACCAATGATTGAGCAACTCTGAGTAGTTAACTTCATACTCCTAAGCTTTAGAGAAAGTCCACCGAAGACCAAGAGCATGCATGGTAGAGAACTGGCAAGATATGAGTTATTTAAAATTCAGAGCGTGGATTCGGTATCAATCAGTGAACGCATAGAATAAACAAGCATAAAGGAAGGGAAAACATAATCAATGATCTAAATTTTCAAAAACTACTGCAGATACCATATCAGATACTACTACACTTACATGAAGTTGTGGCTACGCTGCGAAAAGAAGGAGTTCGAACGGCGATCGGCGCTCACACCTACAACCGCGAAGAAACTCATCGATGCTGGTTTCGAGATCACTGTCGAACGCGATGAACAACGGATCTTTGACGACGAGGAGTTCGAGAGGTATACTTTTCCCCCCGATCAATGGAGTTCAGTAATTGATGTTTAAATCTAGAGTGGGATGCAAGCTTGTAGAGAACGATACTTGGCCATCTGCACCTAAAGATACACCTATCATCGGACTCAAGGAACTCCCCGAGTCCGACGAACCCCTTGCACATACACACATCCAATTCGCTCATTGTTACAAGCGGCAAGCCGGGTGGTCCAAGGTTCTCTCTCGCTTCCACAGAGGAGGAGGGACACTTTATGATCTCGAGTTCCTTACTGATGCCTCTGGCCGTCGTGTGGCAGCCTTTGGCTTTTATGCAGGATTTGCAGGGGCTGCTGCCGGTACCCTTGCGTTCGCTGCGCAGATGAAAGGAATCATGCTTGGTCACCTTGAACCCTATGTCAATGAAGAGGCCATGATTTCAGCGGTCAAGGCCGCATTGGGAGGCAGTGGTAAGGGTATCAAGGCACTTGTGATAGGCGCGTTGGGCCGGTGTGGTCGAGGTGCAGTCGACCTGTTCAGGAAGATCGGTCTCAATGAGTACATCCTGACCAGCACTGCTTAGAATGATGGCTGACTGCCCGGATTAGAGATGATATTCTCAAGTGGGATTTGGCAGAGACGGCCAAGGGCGGTCCATTTTCCGAAATTCTGGAGGTTGATATATTTGTCAATTGCATCTACCTTTCGTCGCAGATTCCATCCTTCGTTACTCGGGAGACGATCGTTGCTGCGGGCCAGAAACGCCGCCTGTCAGTAGTGGTCGACGTGAGCTGCGATACGACCAACCCGTTTAACCCAATCCCGATCTACGACACCAACACGACATTCTCGAAGCCTACTGTAACGGTTGATGGGCTTGGGTGAGTAGGAGGATGGTTGCTTTGCTCTAGTTGACCCAATTTGGAGTAGGGAGGTCCCGCCGTTGTCTGTTATTTCAATTGACCACCTGCCGACGTTGCTACCGCGGGAAGCATCTGAGCAGTTCAGCGAAGATCTGTTATCATCGCTGCTGGGGTTCCCTGGGACGAGGGAGTGGACGGAGGCGGAAGCACTGTTCGAGAAAAAGCTAGGAGAGGCAGGACTAGGCGAATAGGTGGGAAAGTGATGGGGGTTATTGTGTAGTCTATTCTGAACTTGCAACTGATACTTGCTTTTTCCGTGGCTGGCCACACCCCCATGGCTTGTGCTGTCCCGACAATCCGCGTTTCTCCTCCCAACACAGGATGTGCTAAGCACCTTTCTCCCCTTTGTCCCCCAGACACGCCAGTAAACAATAAGGGCCTTGACAGAGAGCGGTTTGAAGCGCTCCTTCAGGCCTCAAGGGAGAGGAATGCACTTGTCGGTGCAAAGAAGCCAGTAGACCTCCGCAAAGAGGTTGCTCGCAGGGTGCACACAAATAAACTGGGTTTGTCCTTTTCATGCCCTTCACAGATCAATTTTGCTCACTTGTCTATCTCCTAGTTGAACGCCGGGCGCTCTTCCTCGCCAAGGTCCGTGCTCCCCCTTCCCCAACGGCTACCACGACTCCAAAAACCCCTCCCGATTCCCCTGCTATCTTCCATTATTCTCTTCCTTCTCCAGGACTTGTTTCCCCGCTCGCAATGTTTGATTCTCTTCACGGCATCAATGCCATTGCCCCATGCAAATCCATTGAACAGGTTGACTTCCGCCTTGTCCATGACAAAAATATGCAAGTCAACCATAACCAGACATCCCAAATGCTGCCATCTTTGGACCAAATTTCTGCTCGTTTGAAGACCTTGGCCTCAGCACGTTCAACTACCATTGTTGATGGCCCTGTAGTTATTCCAGCATTGGCATCCACCCCTCCCTTAGGTAGACCGGCTACCATAGAAATTGGTCGCTTGAAGATGCCGGTTCGCATTGCCAAACCGGTGGCTGCAACCGAACCGCCATCTCAATCTCGGCCAGCTACAGTTGCCATCTATCCACCTCTGATTTCAAACACTTCGCTTCGTTCAAATTTAGAGATCTCGACGACGGTTGCCCAACGATCAGCCACTGCGTCTCCAGCCAAGCTTACTGAGTCTAATTTAAAAATTCTTGATGCAAGGGAACGCAGAGCACATAACATGCTTTCAACTCTCCGCAGACGGACCCTGTCTATGCCTCAGCAACCATCACAATCTGCACAGTTCATTGATGATACAGTGCCTCGAAGCTTGACCAGAGACGCTGCAAGGCGAACAACGCCCCTGCCTATTCCGCAAGAAGTTATGGAATTAGGCTTGGAAGACCGCAAGTCACGGTGGAAACGCCATAGTGCTCCAGCTGATTTTATGCCGAAAGGTCATGCTAGGTTTGAGCATTCAGTTTTCACTTACCCTGGTGCTTTCTGAACAGGTCACATTTCTTCTCAAAATTTCCCCGGAGTGTATTGCTATACAGATTTCACAGAATTCAGCAGCCAACCTTTGTTCCAACTTGTCCTTTCTATTTTTTTACGTTGCTGGACTTTTCCCCTTCGATTTTATGATCAATTTAATCAGGACGATGACTCTGTCACTTCTCACACCCTCTTTAATCCGTCGTGTAACATTTTCATTTCCAGCTTGTTCCCAGTCTGTATTTTGATTCATACTTGCCCTTTTTTTTTCTTCTGCTGACTTGTTACCTCTTGTCCGAAGGTGGAAGTGGTTCCACACTCTCACGCTCGTTTCTATTGTAGTTGCATATTAGTAGAAGGCCGGGCCTCATGTAATTCATCAATGGTCACTTGTGATAGTTGATGTTCGAGAAATGCATCCAATTGGTTTCTATCGCTTGTCTGATCTAATTCCGTATCATTGGTGCAAGCCTATTGAAATACGACACAGCATCTGCAATCAAGAAAAGATGTACAAAACTATGGAAAGAGAAAGCAAGAAAGCAACAACGTGGATAGCTAGCCTGTTAAAACAATCGCAGAACATTACAGCGAATTATTTATCGTATTCAGCGCGAGTAAGATGATGGAAAGATGCGATGTGACGTGTACAAGAAAATTGAAAATTGATTTTGTCGGTGGACTCATTTTTGAGTTGCGGCGCCTTGTGGAGAATGTGTGACATGTTGAGTTGAGGGAGACACTGATGACAATGGGCCCGAACTATTGTTGGAACTATTGGTTCGTACCGCTACCGGGGGGACCGGTAACCCCATTTCACTGTGATTATGAGGTCGTTGATGCTGCGCATGATCGTACCATGGGGGAAAGTATCGGGGAGTAGAACGATGGTGTGAATGATGTGGGTGGAGGGCTGGGCTATGAAACGGTAAGTCTTCGAATTCTGAATCGAGATGACCCTGCTCGAGCTTATGCCGACGCTGTTGCCCCGATCGCTCTCGCTGGGGCTGCTCGTGACGACGTGGCTGGGGATGAGAATGGCGTTTGCTATGAAGGCGTCGACGCTGCTTCTGGGTCTGCTGTTGTTGGGAGGACCGTTGTTGAGTCCGTTCCATGGGCAAATCTGAGCCATTTAGCATCCGGTCAATGACATCTAGACGACGTCCTACAACGGCGTGTAACATTAGATTCCAAAGCACGTTTGAGTCACCATATTGAATACCCACTGTAATCCAATCGGACCCGATCGTCTGTCAACTCATCATCGTCGGAATCTGCGAGAGGGTCTTTGGTGTTGACAATGTGCCACGCCTCTGGAAGTGTATTAATAGTACTTATCAACTTGTGATAAGATGTACTTACGTTCGAGCATCGTTCGCTCTCCACCAGTAAATAGAGGTTCAGGATATGGATATCGACGAGGTTTCATCGTTGGCATCACTATTGATAAAAACTAATGAGAATCCGAAGCTTCTGTCAAATGGAAATAAAATATGTGTGTCACATTCACCTGCAATAGGAGGATGAGTAGGGGGTGACGGGGGATCTTGCTCGCGGTTTGGGCTTGGAACGTAATACATGAAATTATCATCCTTGAGAGGCGCCTCCCGGTACTGTTGAGTAGATGGAGGTACTGTTTCCCGGGCTGAGAGAAACATGAACTGGGGTCACCAATCTGTCAAAGAATTACCTGGTACGAAATGTGACAAAGCAAGGTTCTTAGGCTTCTTTTCGGCTTCTACGGATGCAACGAGGCGTTGCAGAAATAGATTTCGTTGTGTGGTCATCTTTCGACCCCATTCAATTTCCTCTTTGGTGTCGACGTTCTCTCGATTTTGGTCCGCCTCGGTCACGTGCCTCATTTGAGGCACTCTAGGCCGATTAGTCTTGGAGAATTCATCATCCCAAGGATTGGAGCCCTCTGAGTCCTCCAAATAGTGGAATATGAACCATAAGAATACCTTGGATCGATCTGCTGAAGAAAGACCCTTCCTGGGAAGGAAGAGATCTAGAAAATTCAACGAGCCATCAAAGTGAGTAGCTGCTAAGGGCTATATCAATTCAGTAAGGTCAACTGAATTCAAATCAATCAGCCTACACTCACAGCGGCATGATTAGACAGTACAAATATTAGATTGACAACGCTGGTGGGTGGTCTCTGGCCCGCTTGCTTCGGGGCGAGACGTAAGCCTTAGAGTCAATTTACGGCATGACCATGATGCTTACTCTCTTCGCAAGAATTTCCTCGGGTGTTGACGGTGGTATTGTCCTTATCTCAGAGGGTAAAAGGGCAGCTTTCAGACAGTTCTTAATGCGGGGGGCATCCTGAGCATTCCCATCGGTCTTTTGAAGTGATGGCACGGGGTGGTAGGTTCGGAGCGCTGTCTTCATTTCTGGAAAAACTGTGGCGAGGTGAAATGAATCCCATTATCGTAACTGATGGAGGCAATAAGCTTACAGGCCATGGTTGTATTAATTCGGCCAACGTTGGTAAGTAAAGAAAATTTGGCCAACTCTGTTGCAAATGCGGGAGTATCAATCATTTTGTCCTTGAGAACCTTGGAGCATTTTGCAGAGCTATATAATGCATTTATGTAGAGTTCGGAGAAACATATCCTCGAAGCCCTTCCGGCGACGGTACTGGTGAAGGCGGCTGTCTTGTCTGAGAATATGTAGTCGAGGAGGTCATACTGAACGTCCTCCCGAGTGAGGGGTTCTGCGTCATTCCTTTTAATTGGCAGGGCCTTTCGACTCAGATATCCAACTCTGAAGACAGGGATACGGTCAGAATCTTGATGATGAATGTGCAACGAACAACGAACGGGGGATTGGACTCGGGAGGCCAGGCGGGCTGATTCGAGTAAGATGAGGCAGTAGCGGACGTGGAAGCCATGAAACAAGGATGGTGCGAACACGAGGCAAGGAAGCTCAACGAAGCCAGACGCCCAGCATTTGCCAACTTTCAACCAATAGAACGGGAACCGGTGACACCGCGAACTGATCCCACGTGCAGCTCTCGAGATGTGATATCTGGTAAAATCTTCTGGTCAAAGGTAGCTGGCACACAGATAAGGACCGGAGTTACCAAGCGCTGGTCCAGGATCGAAGAAGCGCCCGGAGGGTATGAAGGTGATAATTTGCAGGACAAGGTCACATTCCCAATTTCAGCTAATCCGCCCCAACCCCATACAGACAATAGACAGCCTCGGGACCCATTTTCAGCATTATGTCAGCAGAAGCCATTAAAGTAGTGGTTACACTTTGCATGGCCACACATACCATGGCCGACAAACTTGATCCCGTTTCTCAGGTATCTTGTACTCTCATCTATTGTAGTACTCTTGGCTCAGTCACTCATAGCGAGAACTTGCTCAATTCCTGGAACAGGAACAGCTACAGGTTTGTCCTGACTGCCCTACGCAAACTTGCTGTATCCCCCTCCGTTAGGCGAACATAAAGTCTAATATCCACCAATTAACTGCAGTGTGCTGGGATAAGTGCGTCCCGGGAGACCAGGCTATCTTGACTCAGAGCTAACGGCCTTGTATACGATAGGTGTATCGCAGGCGTCCCTGGGACCACACTCTCCCGAAGCGAAGAAAGCTGTTTGACCAATTGCGTCAACCGTTTTATAGACACCGGCATCTACCTGGTGAATGAAGTTCAGAACAAAAGAGATGCACAGTGACATCATTCCTAGACATCTTCAGTGTCAAAGTACTTGTTTAATTGTCGTATGAATCATGCAATCCTACAACAGGGGTATGGATGATCTCAGGAACTCCCTCTGCCAAACAAGTATGCCAGACCGACTGGAAAGAAGAAACAGAAAGCATTTAGGATTTCGCGTTTGCGCCGCAACCTTATGGGAATATCAAGGGCCGTCGGACTGCTAGGCATCGAATCCAGGGTGCCATTCTCATGGTATTTGGTTATTGCCTCATCCTTCAGATTCCAAAGATCACGCAACCAGATATCAAATTTCTCTTTCTCTTTCGCAGGGATGTCAACTTCAACTGCGCTCGATGCGGCTACGTCCGAATTTGATGAACTCCTGGATAAGTCTCCTATAGGAACACTACTGCAGACGTCGAACAACCGCAGGTGCATATGAATGGCAGGAGGGGCGACCTCGTTGAAAAAAATCGAACGTAAAGTGTAATAATCCTGGCCGTAGTCCATCAAGGGAACACCTAGACAGGTCGTGAGCGATAGGCGTCGGACCGATTTTTTTTGAAGCTTGCCAGGGTAAACAAAAGTCATATCAAGCAATTTGAGATCCGGGATATGGGGTGCAAGCGACCGCAGAGAGTACTGCAAACCAGTGGAACGCGGGAGAAGTATATTCTTCATGTCGGGCTATTTAGAGCATTAAGTTTCCTTTTATGATTCCAGAGGAAGTAGAGCATACAATACCCATTTTGTCTGCAAATCTTTTGCTCACGAGCCTGGTATCTCTACTGACCAAAGTGCCTTCGGGATATAGCAAAAAGCAAAACGGCTTGTTCTCCTTCCTTGCCTTTTTGCCCAGGGACGCCAGGTGGGAGGCAAGCTGGACTCTATCGGCAGCCCATGATCTCGCCAGAAATATGAATTCGAAGAATTGCATGGCCTGTCTTTCATTGAGAACCGGCTTGCCAGACTACGATTCAGAAAATTTACCCAACCTATAACAGGCACCCATTGTAAGCTCTTCTTGAGTGTAATGAACATGTGCCGGTCCATGCCGTTAGGACCAATGAAATAGAGGAAGCACCAGGCATACCACCAATCTGCATAAATCTTGGATCCTTATTCAGTCAGGTCTCAGGAGGTACTTGCAATGAATACTTACTTGATGATTGGCTATGAGAACGAATTTAGTTGGCAGGTTCAGGCTGACGACCTGGCCTTGTGTATTCTTCATGGCAACACGTTCAATCTCCTCTTGGCTGAACTTTCCGGGGCCTTGCGTTTCAAAGGTAATCCGCAGTTTGGTTGGCGAAAACCACTGACACAACAAGACTGAAAAAATTACACGTGCCATGAGCACTTGAGACAACCGTACAATTCATCCCCCACGCACTCAACAGACGGCAAAAACACCCCTTTATCCAACAGTTTGCCTCATAGTAGAATCTCTTCGCCGACCGGAAAGGAAGCAATTTGATGGGAAGCAAGAATACGAATTGGAAGGCATTAGCCAGGGTGCTCGTGGACAGCCCAAGAAACACAAATGCTATTGACTTGAATATCTGCCTCCACGATGTGGGAGGACGTGCAGAGATAGGCAGTCTATAAAGCTCTGAGTCAGCTGGCATTCCTAGGAACAGAAACGTCCGGAGGTATCCTCAGAAACTCGTACGGACGGAGGTTGTGATTGGTTGTTTGAGGCCTTGATCGTAGCCTAACTGTAACAAGAGAAAGTGGTATGTGATGATAAGAGTCATAGAGATAAACAAGTGATCCCTGAGTCATTGTATAAGATATACAAGTGCTTCTTGACCCGTGCTGCCACCAGCCATTGTAAGTGGCCGAGTCCAAGCTTCACCGACACAGAGCTCACACAGTGCTTCGCCACGCCTCGTCTACAGCGCTCGCATAATGGACTTTCCAGAGGACCTGATTCCCGTTGTCCTCGAGAGCAACCATCACTGGTGGGAAAGAGACCTCACTCGTCTTGCTCTGGTTTCCCCGGCCTGGTTATGCCATGTCCGGAGACGGCTGTACGCTGCACCATCTCTCTATTCGTTCACCGCCTGCTCCCTGCTCGCTAGGACTCTGCAATCCAGCCCTTGTCTGACATCGCTTGTGCATGGGCTAGCGCTTCAGCTCACGTGCACCGGTTCCTCTCCTCAAGATAGGCTGGCAGTCCGGATGCTTTTAGGTCTGAGAGGCCTGCGCAGCCTCGTTCTGGGTGGCGAGCTCGCCGTTCGGTCAGAGCGTTTTCTTGGCTTCGTGGTCGCAGTAGATACTCTCGAGAGGCTGCACATTGATGGTAGATTGCTGAAAACGTCATTAACGTCGCGAGCGTCCATCGAGTGGTCCGAAGACCTTGCTTTCAGATTTCCGAATCTCAAGAGCCTCAGGTTGACGGACCTAGATATCGACATCAACCCGATCTCTAGTCCCATGTCCCTCCAGTGGGATGAACTCATTCTCGACGACGCCAGCATTGTCAACGGACTCCTTTCACATCTCGTCCCAGAGGGCTCAGCTGTGAAGAGTTTGTGTGTGAAGGCTGCCAATGTTTCAGAGTGTGATGAGCACGTTCGAATGGTGCTTGGGTCTTCAAATGTACATTCATTGAAATATGAAGTCCGGAAGGCCAACCCGTCTGACAGCTCCTTTCTGGAGTCCCGGGGAGTGGAGAGCCCTCGTGCTTTTCGTGTCTGTCACCTCGAGCTGCACGGGCTCCACGTTGACCACGGGAGTTTGTGTACGATACGTCAGCGGTTCCGTGAGATTGAAGAACTCATTGTGTCCAGCCGGTCGATATCTGTGTCCGCCGCGGACTGGGGAGTGTACCTGATGTCTGGGGCCCTGCCGTCCCTGCGCACCCTTGGGCTGACACGAGGCACGACTCGGCCTCCGTATGAGCCATGGAGTGCGGCTGAGGTCAGGGCGCTGGACGAAGTGGCCTCACTGCGCCGCATTGGCTTTGTTCCGCTATGACTGTGTAGTTTTATGTGATGAATACAATGGTTGTGTAGTGCTTACGAGTGAGACGCCTGAATGTGGGAAGGGCAGGCTGACGAGTTTGGCAGAGACCACCCTGAGACGATTGACGGCATGCACGTTGTCTCTCGCAGCCAGCCAGCAGCCTCTGCCTCTTCTCCACCCGCCCCCAACGCCGAGCGCAATGCCAAGCACACCCAGCCACCCAGGACATCCCGGCCTGGCAGAGTTCCAGCGCCTGCCGACGACTCAGCATATACTTTTCCTACGTTTCAGTCCGCCGACGACCTCGCCACGCCTACTGCCTCCTCACGTTATGTCCGTGTGCGGTCAGACACGGGGCCTCCAGGGAAATCGCACCCGGATGATCTTGTCAGCGCTACCCATCTTCACCTCTCCGGATCATCCTCCACCCGACATACAGAGATACCACCAGATAACGCGTCGTCGCACGACTTTTTCGAATACTTTTCTGTCGTGGCAGCACCCGCGGCTGGAGTGGATGTGATGGATGCCCTGGTGGACGGCTTGAATGGCGGGGAAGGAGGTTCACTTGTGTCCAGTCGAGCACGGCTGGGCATCCCAAATCACCATCCACTTTACCAGCCTCCTCTGCCCACGCCGCCTCCAGGAATTGTGTTGGGTGGCGGAAAACCGAGGCGAACAAAAATCAAACAGGTGGAAAATCGTGTGAGCGAGTCGAGCGATACTGAAGACCACCCGAGGAACATGTCTGGAGTAGCACGCAAGAGTCGAAGACGGGCACGTCCCTCGTCTTCTCGCACTGTTTCCGATGCAACAATCACCCAGATCCCTCCCACTTCATTTCCAAACGTTGTTGATGAAAAACATCCACCCATTATCCCTTCCCGTCGATCCAAGCATGAAATTTGTCGCACCCCCAGTGCCACGTCTCTTCCAGAAAAGCCACCGAAAACAGTTGTTCCATCGATTTCCGATATCATTCGGACCTATGCCCCCAAGGAGGCCCAAGTCCGTACAAGACCGTCTACAGCTCGCTCTCCTTCATTGTATAACCCAACCCATCATCTTGTGGGCGATCTCGAAGATGACTATTTGATTTCCTCAGCCCAAACCCATGAACTGGACTCCATCTCACGCTCGTCCATGGATTCTATAGCAGACGAAGTCCAGCAGACTCTCAGAAACCAGACCAAGATAAAACCCATAACCTCTGCATCCCCTTCCTCGTTTCCCAAACGACAATCTACCATCTCTGATAACGCAAGTATATATTCTCCTCGATCAGATCCCGGCGGCCCTACGCCGTCACTTTTTTCGTCAATGACATCCTTCCATCCTGTTTCTCCTTATGAAAGCTCTTTATTTAGCTCACCTTCCCAAGCCGTGGCTCAGTACTTGCGATCCGCAAGGTTAACCACCCTGCTCAAACTTACGCGATCGCCGCACGCATCAGCAGATAATCCCTTGACCGTCAGTTTATCTGACCTGGGCGATCGTACAGGACATCCCATTCTTGTTTTTCTCGGCCTAGGCTGCGTGCGACATGTTATGGGTCTTTATGACGAGATGGCAGATTGTATGGGGTTGAGGCTTATTACCATTGATCGGTGAGTGCTTTGTTCGTGCCATGATTAATGCGTTGGTCAATATTTCATCCAGCTGGGGCTTAGGCCGTACAGAACCTCGTCATAAAACTGCCAAAGGGATCATGCAATGGGCTGATGTTGTCGAGGAGGTCCTTGACCTACTCAACCTTGATAGATGTAGCGTCATGGCTCATTCAGCCGGTGCCCCTTATGCCCTTTCATTTGCCAACAAATTCTCCCATAGGATTTGTGGTGATGTTTGCCTGCTTGCACCCTGGATCGGAGGGAGCGAGGGCAGTGAGTTTGTTAGTCTGTGTTTTGATTCCTGACCTATATCTTTTTTTCCAGCAAGTGGGTATAAATGGCTCAAATATGTACCTAACGGCATCCTCAAAACTGCTCAGGCAGCTGAGTGGAGGATACAGGCGTGGATGATTGGAAAACCTCCCACAGTTGCATATGAGGGCATTGGTTACACAGCCCCCAAGGATTCGAAACATACTGTCCACCTAAATGCCACCAACCCTCTAGGTGCGGATAAACTTTCGAGACCCAGCATTGGTTCTAGCACCGATACCTTCAGCGAGTATGACGATCTTCGTGATTTCGAGGGTCGTTTCGAGAGTCGAAGCACACTTGAAGCAGATGCAATTGAGCGCAAATTGATTGCATCCAAGTCTAAAGGGCCACGCGGGTTTATTGAACGTCTGAAAGCCCCTCAAGAAACAAGACAAGGTAGCTTTGCCGGAAAGAAGCTCAGGGGTCTTCGGTCGTTGGGATCTCTGAGAGCTAAGGGTCGAGGAGAATCTGTGAAATCAGTGCCTTCGAGCCCTATACCTTCCTTTCAGCTTGATGTTCAAGTCCCCTTGGACAGTGACTATGGATGGATAAAGAGCGTTGAGACAGCTAGTCAAAGGTCTACGGGCAGCCAACCACGACATTCAAGCACCAGTCAACACTACAGTCGATCCAACGGACATCGATCCATCTCCTTCACATCGACAAAAGCTCCAATGTCGATGCCCTCATCACCCGCTACCAGCCTTGCGAATTCCACCTTTACGGCCAGCGTAGGGCCGACTAGTTCCTACCAAGTGGCTCTCGGGAATGCTCTGATCGCAGCATCGCATGCAGAGTCTGCCAAAGGAACTCATAATGACTTGCTACAGATCCTAAACCACGATAACCATCCCTGGGGTTTTTCCTATTCCAACTACCCGCATTCTGTGAGAGTTTGGTATGGGGATAAAGACGAAAAGATTGCAGAGAATGCTGTCCGGTGGATGGAGCGCACTATGGGTTTTGAGAAATGCAATGTCAAAGTTGTCAAGGGAGCCGATCATGGGCTGATGTATAGAAGTAGTGTGGTGGTAGAATTGTTCGAGCACCTTTCATCGTGGCGTTCCGGTAAGGACATGTGTTGTTTTTTCTGGTTTTAGCTGAACATTGTTGCAGATAATCGCTAAATCTACCCAAAAAAAAAATACCAAAGATCTGAATTCTTAGGCAGAGTTTCTCATATTTTATTGGTTTGATTCCCCCAACCCACTCCCAGGTTGCAATTTTATCATTCCATTTCAGCGTCTCTTCATTTTCAAGATATCCATTCTTTGCACTTTTTTTTCCTGGCTATTTAGATAATGTGCAAGTTTTTTTTTGTTATTACCCATTCTATATCCAACTACTTTTCTCCTTCGTAGTCGTACAGTAACGCAGTGTGTAATCCGCGTCATGTCGATCAAGTCTGATATCTGTAATTTTAGACCTATAAATACTTCTATCGTAAACGAACGTTATGACACGACACCATCGCAGATAACTAGCAGTTGATGGATTATCCAAAGAGAAGTAGAGGTGGTGGGTTTTACTTTCTCTTTGTGACTCAGGTATGTATTTCTTTCCGTATCATCAAATGCTGTGCAAAGCACCGTGGGTGTGCTTGTGTGCACCGATCAGTGGAAAGAATCCAGTGGAAGATCAGGCAGAAATACAGAGTTAAGGTTAAGATAGAGGACGGGGAAGCGGAAGAGCGGCAGAAACAAAAGTCGTGACATGGATGGCTGAAAGTATACCAAGAGAAACTTGCTGAAAGTGTAAAGAGAAGGGGAGGATCAAGTTCCTCACGTTCATGATTCTGATGGTCAGAATCCTCCCAGGCAGTTTGGCGCCTGCGTGAACTTGGGGCGAATAGATAAATAACAGTTCACTGATTGTAGACTCAGTAATATTGTATTCTCTCAATTCTCGTCGCCTTCGAGAGGCTGTGTTCTATTGGGACGTCAGGAGTTCTCAAAATGCACGACGTGCACGACGTTACGGAGGGTGACGCTATGAATATGACACCTTCCTTCCCAGAGTCTTGCAAGTCGAGAACTTTTGCTAGGGAGGACCCACAAAGCAATATTCACTTGATGGATCTGTATCGGCGATCGTGGTACCTGCCCCTGTAAAATAAATTTAGGGAAGCACTAAGAACAGACGGTTGTTTCCCTTGTGTAGCGGGTCTCTTCTGAAGAATCTGACCCTCACAGATCGTCTTCAAAAAATTCAGCGAGAGCGAATAACCATCTTCTCTGCATCCATCGGGTTATTGTTGAATACCAGGAAAAGAGGAGGCCAATATTGATTCCATTCTCATATGACCTTTTTAGCAGAGACAACAAAGGCCAAGTACATAGGGCATCCGATATCTAATCAAACGCCCCGGTTATCAAGAAAATAGTACTGTCAGGTTATGGACCTTGCGGTCAATCGAGCTAGATTCAGTAGTATCAAGCCTACCAAACTTTGCTGACATTCAGACTCCAACTCCAAATGATTGAAAGGCTTGGCATCCCCAAATTGGGCAATTTTTTCTATTCTAGTCTGTTTCTCTCTCCAAGCATCGTGAAACTTGTGTGCATCGAAAAGCCATCTCCAAATTACCAAACCCATAAGATATACGACATATACAACGAGGGGCGAGACTCGTGTATCGGCAGAAAGGCTATTCACTATGAATATCTCTGACACATCTGATATTTTACTGTTCATAACCACCTGAAACCAAGCTTTTTTTGAGCTGCATCATTCCGTACCTATTCGGCGACATTAGAACTCTGGGCATCACATGACATATTACAACAATGGGCCCAAGCTTTCATAACCGCCATAATTTTGGTTCAGTCCGTGTTCTCTCCCTCCACGACCTTGTAAAAGCTTTTCCTTTCTCCATGGACTTGTCATCATAATTTATTGTCAACCACACCAAAAAACCTATTACATCATAATCCCCAACAACCATGTCGCATGGTCGCAGTCCCATTGTCTCCCGCAAAGTCATTCCAATCAAGCGCGCCGAAGACGATCCTCTCACTCGCCGCGATCTTCAATACGATATTCTCTACCACATTTTCTCTGATCCCCGTGCTGTGTTTACCAATCCATGGCCCGATTCGAGTGGCGCTTTCCCCGAAGGCAGGTTGACGTTTCGAGAGCTTTACATCAAGACTATCCTTAATTCGACTAAGGCCACCAAGAATTTCTGCGACAGAATCAGGGAATCGGATGAATTTGCGGAAGATTTTGCTATGCTTGCGTTGCTCGTGAACGTTGGGCGCATTAATACGACCATGAGCTGTACGTACAATTTTGGGGAAAATTTTTTTAATAATTGCTTCTCGATCTGATTTGACTGTATATTTATATAGTCTTTCCGGAAATGAAGACGACGCTTCGCTCATATCATCCTGTGCCCGCGTTGCAAAGAACATCAGGGAACCTTCAGGATGCTCCTCGTATCAAGCATATTTTGAAGGCGGTGAGAGTGGAAGGGGAACCAGCTATACCTCCCCGCCTCCCTGTTGACATACTCTCACGCTTGGTATGCACTGCTCCTTATTCTGTGCACCGTTTCATTAAAAGCACTCTTAGAATTCTGGTTTTGTTCCTCCTACAACCATCTTCAATCTCATTTTTGGCCTCGTCAATCATTCCAGCGTACGTAAATCTGTATCTTTGGCCCACTGAAAAAATGAGCTTGTTCGTTGATGATTTAACGCTATATGCCTTCAAGTCAGTCGGACAGTTGCATCTGCCCGACAACATTGATTTTGTTGATCTGTTCATGAGAATGGATCTGAGTTCTGAAAGTCGGGCAAAGGCTTTCTTATGGCTTTGTTTCAATTATCTGGAGAGCTCTGTGCCAAGTCATCCGGGCGTCTATCACAGTGACGACATCATCATCAATCCCTTTGGTGATCCGAGAAGGGGCGGGAAACCGAGTTTAGTTTTTTTGAATCCGCAGCAAGTAGCTTTAGAGAATGTTGATCCACCTGAAGAAATCCTGCTCGCCAAGAATCTTCTTCGAATTCGGGCCGAATTTGTTAGGTCCCAACAATTGAAGGGAAAAGACAGACAGACGATGCCTTCGAGTGCAAGTGCAAGTGGGAGCATAGTTGGGGATGATGTACCTGGTTTCATCAGAGATGAAATGGATGGAGGCAAGTCGAATCATGATCATACCTTCACAGTCAAGATACCCGGCTCCACCTTCAAGAATAAAAGATCGACTGCAGCAGTCGTAGGCAAGGGCCGTAAACAGATAGCAGTCAAGAGCACAAGCACTGATAACCAGACTAGCAAGTTATCACTCTTAATCCTTTTGGGTCATTCATTTCAATTGTGCTTAGTGGGGGCTAACGTTCGTCAACATGCCACGGATATTCAAAACCAGTATCCACGGCATCAACCTCTAGATTCGTCAGCCGACTTGGAGGATGTACGGTATGCGCTTTATCGGGAAGACCACACAAGTCTACGGCCATCGTTAGACATTTATCAGACTGCCAATTCGAGCCATTCAGTTCCGCGACTATCGTTCTTGGAATGTAAGTTTATCACACGTGCCCATTTTTGTTGGAATTTGGTAACCGTCATCCAGATGCATGGCGTCAGGTGACAAGCGTTGATCCTCTTGCTGATTCTGACTCTGATGATGGTGGTGGTGACGATGATGAACACGCTCACTATGAATATAGTAAGCTATTGTGCATGTTTTTGTCATTGATGGTTGATGTCGTCATCTCAGCGCAACGGCTTCGTGTTGTTTCTAGGTTCTTGGGAACATCATTACCAGGTACTTGAAAAGCCGTCAACTTTTTATTTCAATCAAATCGTTACATATATGTGTATCCTTGCGTGTATCATTATCTCTCTTGACTCAGGATCAAGAGAGATTTTTTTTTCAGCCATGACTTTTGATCTGTTCTTAGAAATGTATATACACCACCTCTTTTCTCATCATTACATTACCTGCTACCACGTAAAAAACGGGAAGGCAGAGTTCCCCAAAGTCAAAACATGCCTGAATCACAGAAAAGAAATTAAGAAGGCAGATGATGACAGATGATGACAAATGAAGGAGCATCAATTCAAAAAGGAGAAAAGGAAAAGGAAACCACGGCTGCTACACATATGAGTTGCAACATGTTAAAATACACTTCAAAATACTTCATTTTACTTGAATTTCCAACAATGCGCGCGGAATGAAAACAGAGATTGAACAACAACTCTCTGAATGTTTGAAACATCAGTCTTCAAGGACCTTTTCGCACTTTTTGACATATTTGTCAAGCAACAAGGCCAAATCTCGAATCACAAAAGCCAAAACCACACTGATGAAGAACTCAGAGGCGCGCCTGAGTTTTTGTTCCGCCAGCGTTCTGAATTCGATGGGAAAGGCGGCATAAGCAGGAGCGATGGGCTGGGAGAATACAGCCTTGGTGTGTTCGTCGAGGAGTTGGACGTCGTGAAAGATTTTCCTCAGTGTACACATATATGCGATCGGGGAGTCGACGCTGATGGCAACATGTAAATCAGCCGCAAGTTGAACGTGCAAAAAGAGAGACACCGTACTTTTTGCCGTTGGCGAACTTTTCAAATCTTCGACTGAGCTTGTCTCCCCAGGTTGTCTTCTTGAGCACGAAACCCTCACCGACGCCAATTTTCTTTCCAAAGTCATTGACGACATTGTCACATACATTTGAAAAGTCCTCCAGCTTGAACACCCAGGCATTTGCCTCTTTGGGGCCGATGCTCCCAATGCCCATGGCCATGCCGCTGCTGACATTGCCGGCACCAAAAACCTCTGAGCTTGCTATCTGTAATTCAGCCAATGCGGCAAGCAGGAAGTCGAGAGCGCGTATCTTCTCAGGGACATTTGGAAGCTTGACACCGATAGACCAGACCTCGTTGGGGACATGGAGTCGACGAGTGATGTGACTACCGGTTGGAGAGGACATGGATGTGGCCAAGGAATTCATCATGTAATAAGGTTTGCACAAGGGATTGGTGTATTGACATTGAGGGAAGGACGAGACAGGTACACCTGGGGCAGATGTGGTATGAAGGAATTGGGGAGTGAGAGAAGGGATTGAGGGGGAGCCAGC
>Ga0153986_1000030_pt1 | contig 36828 bp, 39 predicted proteins | sample TSGA070MetaG_FD_104724 | JGI IMG/M metagenome (GOLD analysis project Ga0153986, IMG submission 104724) | Attine ant fungus gardens microbial communities from Georgia, USA - TSGA070 MetaG | ecosystem: Host-associated > Fungi > Mycelium > Unclassified | place: USA: Georgia, Alexander Wildlife... | reverse complement strand
TCAAGTTCCTCCTTTTCGTTCTTTTTCTCTGCTGTAGTTTGTCTATATGTATTATGTACGCTACCGCAGACTGTGATCGAACACCAGGCAATAATTATTTTGAAAAAAGTAACCGCGTGCACCGTTATCTTGTGACACACGTATCACTACATCACTCACTGCATCACTACATCCACGCCAAATCGATGTCCTCATCATCAATAAGCGCAGTACACACCAAAGAGAAACTATACAGCCAACTCGCAGCTAGCCTTGGTCGTATGTCCAGAGCTATCAACCAGACTGCCGATCTTTGCGAGATGCTTCAAGTTGATCTCCACGCAATGCGGACTTTTGCTGTATTGGATGCAGCCAAGTATGCCAATTATTCACGAGGAGTTTACCGAGTTGATTCATGTCTGTTATCTGTGCTATTCAGATTCATGACCGTTGCTGGTCAACTGAATCCACCTGATGAGGAAGCGAAGAAGGATGAGTCTCAACATCAGACAACACTCGATCATAGATGAGGCCTCGACAAACCCGATTTATCATCCTCATTCAGCCATAATCCATGGCAGCAAGTCAAATTACTTGAAACTCATACGTTCACGTCTCGATGGATTGCTATGTATATACCTCAGGTATCACCTTTCTCTTTGCGCACCTCAGCCTCGTCAGTATCCATATTATGACTGTTGCTGATTGTCTTCACCAATATACATGTTTGTTACCCACTGCACTCTAAATTCGTTACAAAAAGCCTTCTATCTTGCCGTGTATAAAGTGGAGAGCCTTTGCAACACACGATCAGATTACCGGATCAATGTATCGCAGCATTTGTAATTTCAGATTGCAAACAATTGCAAATGGATGAGGTGCTTGGGACGAAGTCAACGTGCAGATGGAAATCTTTTCTTCGTAAAAGCACTTTTTCGTCTGTCCTTCATAGGTGCGTATTCAGCATTCTCACTTGGTGAGATTTGACCCTGGTCCTAGGAGAGTATGGCAGCTAATCATACTTCTAGCGCTGTCGCGCGTATTGCCTACCTGACCTCTGATCTGATAGTTGACTCTCAGCCTCAATTTCCTGCTCCTTCACTGTTCGCCCAACAGTATGCTTTGTTGGCCGGGTCCACCTCAAGTTCGCCCCGTTTACTCGTTACACCCTACGGGGCTGATCCTGGCTCAACAATACTTCAAAATCCCACCGAACTGACAAGTCTCACCGCGACTTCAAATTCCCACCTTCTAACTCGCCTTGTAATATACCTTGCAGACTTGTCGTCCCGCCCTGTCGCTCTCCACATCGCTGTTGATCATGATCTCTCTGACGTTCTCCTTCTTCGGTCTTCCATCCCATTCTTTCTTTTGTCGAGAACCGCACAGCAAGCGCATGATAACGCCTTATTAGCAGCCCGACTGGCCCGCTTAGAGAAGAAGGCTGTTGTTCATGCGTTCCAACTTCAACCAGATTCCATATCGCTGGATGTTCTCTCAGAGCAACAAATACTTTCTTTCCTCTTCGCCGACAAACAACAAGCTTATCCCTCATCGAATATCGGACATGTAATTCCCGAAAAAGTCCTTAATGGATATGCAAATGGCCATGACGTCATTGGTCAGCCTTCCAATGGTTGGGCCCCGGTTGATGATCCAAGTGTGATTTCTGATTTCAATGCTTACCGAGATGTTGCAGCAGAAACACATAGCCAAGTCGGACGTCACCTAACAAATTTTGTCACTTGTGGTCCCTCAGACCCTCAAACAGTTATTATTACTGTTGGACAAGATATTGCCTTTTCGCTTGAAGGTGTCTCTTTCATCGCCCTCAACCTCCTCAATCCTCTACCTCATTCCATACTTCTCGATGCCATACCTGCTTCTGTACAGCGTATCATTGTTCTTGAACAAGTATATAGTTGGACAATGAAGTGGACACCTATCTATCTGGAGATCGTGAGTGCTCTCCAACATCGAGATGCCAAACAGCGACCTAAGGTTCTCAATGGTATCATCGGAGATGTCTATAACATCTCCCCGTCTGATGTTCTCAAACTAACTACGTCTCCTTCACTTCCGCTTCGGCTCGGTACCCTCCCTTCGAGACCCCTAGTCAAATCGGTCCCTATCATTCCAAAGCACGAATCGGCCTATACCAAAATTCTTGCACATATCTTCGGTGACCGACTTGACATTGTAAATTCACCCTCCCTTGTTTCAACCCAAGGCCAGGTTGCCACAACTCCCGAATTTGCTCTTGGTCGTGTCCGTGGCCAAGTTGACGAACGTGCAGACCTTGTCGCTTCAGTGAAAGAATTACTCCATGTAGAAGGAGTTCCACACGACCTTCATACACTGTTGAGCAACTGGCTTCTTCGGAAAGACGATGGTGATCAAAGCCGAAGATTTGCGAAGGACATTGTATCTTCTCTTCAATCTTCCTCCCTCGACCATTCCGCGGCGTTGAAAATTCTTTCTCTCCGGTCGCATCTTCCTGCTGTCTCCAGATGGATCATTGGCTCAGATGTATGGTCATACGACCTGGGAGCTTCCGGTCTCCATCACGCCATCGCCTCTGGTCTGAACGTCAACATTCTTATCATCGACAATCTACCGTATACAGCCCGCAATAATTCAGATCCTCAACGCAGAAAACACGATGTGGGTCTTTATGCTATGAATCATGGTGACGTATATGTTGCCAGTGTCGCCGCTTTCTCTTCCTATGCGCAAGTCCTACAGGCTTTGTTAGAAGCAGACAAATTTGATGGACCCAGTGTCGTTTTGGCATATCTCCCCTACCAGTCAGAGGACTCTCCAGCGCTTGAAGTTCTAAAGGAAACTAAATTGGCCGTTGATGCTGGCTACTGGCCTTTATATCGATGGGATCCGAGTAAGGAACGTGATGGAAAAGAACCTTTTTCTCTAGATTCTGATGCAATTAAGAACGAGCTTCGACAGTTCCTTGACCGCCAAAATCATCTTTCTCAACTGACTCGCTCGAAACCTCAGATTGCGGCCGAGCTCGTCAGCAATCTCGGTGACACGGTCAAAGAAGCCAGAAGACAACGTGCCCAACAGTCCTACAATGATCTCCTCACTTCAATTGACGCTCCTCCTCTCCTCGTTCTTTATGCATCTGACGGCGGAGCTGCCGAGAAAAAAGCCAAACGACTCGCGGGGCGCGCTGCGGCCCGAGGCCTGTCTACAACCTTAGCCACTTTGGATTCTATGCCTCTGGAGACACTTTTAGGGGAGGAGTATGTGGCCTTTATTACGTCGACCGCTGGTCAAGGAGAGCCTCCTCAAAATGGTCGCTCTTTCTTCAAAGCTCTGAACGCTGCAGTTTCCCGCGGCGAGAATATCTTTGACAAACTCAAGTTTTCCGTCTTTGGCATGGGCGACAGCCACTATTGGCCGCGTCCTGAAGACGCTCATTATTATAATAAGCCCGGAAAAGACCTCGACTCCCGTTTGGAGAAACTTGGCGGTGAGCGTGTAAGCAGCCTCGGCCTTGGTGATGACCAAGATGCAGACGGTGCTGAGACTGGCTACAAGATCTGGGAAACTTTACTTTGGAAAGCCCTCGGCGTAGATTCTGTCGAATTTATCGAGGCGGAACCTGAACTGATCACTAACGAGCATATCAAGGCTGCTTCTGGTTACCTACGGGGGACAATCAGAGAAGGTTTAGAGGATTTTAGCACAGGTGCTCTTGCGCCAAGTGACACCCAGCTCACCAAATTTCACGGCATTTATCAGCAAGATGATCGTGACATTCGTGATGAACGTCAGGCTCAGGGTGTAGAGCCTGCTTACAGCTTCATGATTCGCGTGCGGATGCCTGGTGGTATCTGCAGTCCTCAACAGTGGTTGCAAATGGATCAGATCGCTGATGAACATGGCTCGGGAACGTTCAAGATCACCACACGACAAACGTTCCAATTCCATGGAGTCATCAAGAAGCATTTAAAGCCTGCAATCCAGGATATTAATCGTGTGTTGCTTGATACATTAGCTGCTTGTGGCGATGTTAATAGGCGAGTTGTTGTCCTTTTTTTCTTTTTTCTTTTTTCGAAGTTATGTGACTCATTGATGGAATAGAAATGTGATTTGTTCGTCAATTCCTACGATGTCGAAACTCCATGCTCAGGTGTATGAGTTTGCCAAGGAGGTCAGCAAGCACCTCATTCCCCGCACTACTGCATATCATGAAATTTGGCTGGACAAAAAGCTTGTTGCTGGAGAGGCACTGAAGGATTTTGAGCCACTTTATGGCGAGTTCTATCTACCCCGCAAAGTGTGTCTCGTTGCATTCGTCTGTCACAGCATAACTAACTCGTTTTGCAGTTCAAGATCGCTGTTGCTGTCCCACCTACAAATGATGTAGACGTTTTCGCAAATGATGTTGGCTTCATCGCGATTGTCGGCAAGGACGGAAAGTTAGAAGGGTTTAACGTCGCGATCGGCGGTGGAATGGGTGTTACTCATGGGAATAGGAAGACTTATCCCCGAACTTCGAGTCTCTTTGGTTTTTGCACAATTGAACAGGGTAAACATGTTGCCGAGAAGATCATGCTGGTACAGAGAGACAATGGCAATCGCGCTGAGTGAGTCTTGGAAATTTATATTTGACTTACGCTAATATCGATATCAGTCGCAAGAATGCTCGCTTGAAGTATACAGTCGACCGCATGGGCCTCGATCAATACAAAGACAAGGTCGAAAGACTCTTGGGCTATGCCCTTGAGCCCCCTCGTCCCTTCATTTTTGACCGCAACATTGATGATTTCGGTTGGCACGTTGGTGAAAATGGCAAGCATCATTTCATGATGTTTGTAGAGAATGGTCGAATACAGAATGAGCCAGGGCACGATTTTAAGACTGGCTTACGGGAAATTGCGAAAGTGCACAAGGGTTCCTTCAGGCTGACAGCAAACCAGCATCTCATGATTTCGGATATCCCATCCGAAGACTTGGAGATGATCAAGGGCTTGTTGGCGAGATACAGGATGGATAACCTTGCTTACACTGGACTACGGCTGAGTTCATCGGCATGCGTTGCATTCCCGACGTGTGGATTGGCCATGGCAGAGTCAGAGCGGGTAAGTTGACAGTGCTTGTTATATTCCTTTATTAAGGTTCATTCTCGTAAAGTATCTTCCGTTGCTAATTGACAAGGTTGAGAAGATATGTGAACAAAATGGATTGAGGAATGACTCAATTGTCATGCGGATGACTGGATGTCCCAATGGGTGTGCCCGTCCTTATGTTGCTGGTGAGTGCACTCCACCGATGCCTGACAGGTTCCTGATGTTCCTGATTCTCTAATCACCACTACAGAGGTTGCCTTCGTTGGAAAAGCGCCCGGAACATACTTGATGCTTCTTGGTGGTGGTTATTACGGTCAACGCCTCAATAAAATTTACCGAGGTTTGTCTCATTCTGCAACATCGATCTGCCAGAAGCTTAGACTATACCTTGGTAGAATCTGTCACTGAACCAGAGATCCTTGCTATTCTTGGTCCCATGATTGAACGCTATGCAAGGGAACGTCTTCCGGGAGAGCATTTCGGTGACTTCACTATACGTGCTGGGTATATTGCTCCTACGACAGAGGGTAAAGCATGGTATGATCGTATGGGTGGGGAGGGCATTCATCAGCAAGCTTCTACTGATATCATATCAGTCTGAGTAGTTTCACAAGAATCCTACGCTGACTTTTCTGCTTGTAATTTTATCAACATCAACAGTGGCATTATAACACAGGGATTTCAAATCAAGTGAGAGACTCAACCCAAATAAAAATAAAAATTGCATGTGCTTTGGTGCACAAGACGAAAGGGGAACTATTGAACGAACGGCTGTGGAGTAGTTTTAGCAGTTGTGTTTCACATATCTGAAAACCAAGGTTGGTTAGTGATTTTGAAATGTGTATCAAAAGTGCGCCAAAAAATGGAACTGATGGAGCACTGGAAGCTGGCTACAAGAAGCCGCTGGCACTCGATGAAGTACATGTAAGGCGTATTAATTCGAAGGATGCAGACATTTCTCTTTGGAAGGGTCTTGCTTGGTTCAACTTCCAAGTGTAGATATTTCCATCAGAATAAAGATATTTGGCTTGTGTGAATCAGGCGCCAGTCGCAATTCTGCTCACGATATGATTGACGAGACAGAAATAAGGTAGATATTTAGATAATACAAATCAGGTAGACTTGTCAAAACTCTCCCCACTGCCTCTAAGCTCGTCTTCAGCACAAAAAAGATCATTCAGGTGGATTTGGCTGCCCTGGCTTCCTTCAGAGTATCTTCGAGAGCGGCTATGACGGTGTTAATGTCTCCTCGCCGATTATCGACAACAGATAAACCCATATGGCCGATACGGAAATACTTGTCTGTTCAAAACCCATTAGTGAGCTTCCCGACTCTCAGCTACCAACCACAAGAGTCAAACCTTTGATAGCAGTGTGCAAACCACCAGCAACGATAACGTTACGCGAAGCGAGACGAGGTAATATATCACCTGCCGAAAACCCTTGCGGATAATACAGCTAAATAGATAGATGAATAACCTCAGGAGATGAAAGGGTATATAACTCACAGCAGTCATACCGTTCGCGGACTCCTCTTCAAGCTCGGGCAATTGCTTGAATCCAAGGCTCTTAGCGGCACGTTTCACCGCTTTACTAGCATCTTTGTGCGATTGCAACCGCTCTTGGAGGGTTTTCTCTGAGATAAATGGATGACTAGGACTAACTTTATCACACTACCACATCGACGCACCTCCATTTACGATGAGCTGCAAAGAGGTACGGTATGCGTACATAAGGTTCACGGGTGGTGTAGCAAAGTAGGCTGCAGTACCCGACTCATAAGCATTCATGACAGGCAACCACTTTTTCCAGGATGCATAGTACGATGAAGGAGAAGACTTTCGACTCTTAAAAACCTGGAGTTACGGGTAAACGGGTCCATGTTAGTCCTGTTGAAACAACGTACCTCGAGTGCTCGCTGACTAGCAACGAGGATACTCAGGCCAGGCGGTGTACCAAGGCCTTTCTGGCTGGCCGTTAGAACAACATCCAAGTCCCATTCATCAAATTTGATTTCCTCTGATGCCACGGAGCAGACGGCATCAACCACAACCTATCAATTACCTACTGAGAAAGAGAATCACCAGAGCCCATGAATGTTTACGCACGAGGGTATCGGGCGAAAGACGACGGACAAGTGCAGCAATACTTCTCACATCGGAGAGAACTCCTAAAACCGAGTGAAAAGATCAATTTGATATACCTGAGGCAGGAACAAACCAGTGCTGGTATCAACATGTGTCACAGTGATGATTTTATATTTCTTTCCACCCTTTAGCTCTTCCTCGAGCTCAGATAGAGCCACAGCGCGTCCGATGGGAGCTTTGAGTTGCTTAACCTTCACTTCATAGGTCTCTAGGCACTCGGTGAAACTGTCACCGAAATAACCCGAGTGGAGGACGAGAGCGCTCTCTCCACGTTCAAGGAGATTTGCTGCGACCTGAATACAATGAATCACCAAGAAATGTTATTTGTGCATGGAATATTAACTTGGTCCCAGCCAAGGGTTCCGCTACCACTGATGAGGAATGGTTGAGCAGACTTTGTCAAAAGAACCTCCCTTGTTTTAGAAAGTCAGGGTTACTCACTCAGAAAGAAGGTATCATACCTGGTCATGCGGATACAGTCCCCGAAAATGGGAATGAAATCTGGGGAAACATGGGACATTGAAGGGTGTGCATTAGCATAGAGAACCTAGTACGCGTCGGCACTCAGCAAGTCAATAGTGAGACTTAGGAAGACGGACCTCATCCGCCACTTCAATGGGGCCGGGTATCCTACAAAGAAGTTGAGCTTGGAGTGGTTCAGGCCGAGACGAGAACATACACAAGGAGTCTATAAATGACGGAAACGGTTAAGATAAATACCAACAGAGATGAACACTGACTTGTGTGGTTGCTTGGAACAAGAATGTCAGACAGAGATGAGTGAGCAAGGAAGAACTTACCTGCTTGAAATTGCTGGACATGGCAGAAAGGCGGAAGAATCGTGAATGAAAAGTCGGAAGGAGAAAACGAAGGGGAGATAATAACCCCATCGCGGACATTGCACCCCCCAAATCACACGCCCACCAGAAATATCAGAAATATCTGTCTATTCTATTCTATTGCTTCCGCGGCTTGGCAATCCATGACGTCACATCCCTCTCCTGGAAATTTCTCCTAGAACAAAACAACTCCCAACAGCCGAGTACGACCGAAATCTTCCCACTGCAAGACAGAAAAATAGATCCCAGGCTCGAGCTCAAATTGGCGATTTTTCTTGATCTCAAATCGATGTGCGCGCCTCAAAAAGATATCATGATGACATTCTGCTCAGGCTGACAACAGCTGGACGGTGACCCGAAGCTGAATGCAACCAGAAGTTACTATGGGGCCGTCTGGGTAGATAATTCAGGAACTACGTGATTTCTGGAAGTAAATAGACAAATCTAATCTAATCAAAAGTTGTGTTTTGGTGATCGCTACAAAATCATGTCGCTCACCGTGTGATTCTTTCTAAGAGTTCGAGAGCAGCGGCAGATCTCTTTCCCGGTCTAAGGTAGCTGTCTCCGAGACGCATTCGTGCTCCGGAAGACACGATGAGTGATGTACCAGTGAGAAGCAATAAGGAAGATATTTGAGGCAGTTAAATGCCGTGTCAAGTTGGAAATTCCCTTCTAGGCTAGCAGGACACAGCTTTTCATATCAACCCCACACATGTTCAGACAAGCGAATCGTTCCATTAGGAAAAAGGCCTTGTATTTTCTGGTCAGGTGTTCTGGTTCCATCAAGGACGCAGCTCAATTCCTTCGCTGACGTCCGCGAAGACATCAAGGGCTCCCTATTGACATCTTCACCACTTTTCCGGTCGTGATGACCACTAGACAAGCCAAACTTTGCGCCTGGTGTTCACTGATATCGCGCAGCAAGCTTCCCGGTCGATTTTCGGCGTCAGACCGGGTCCGTTCGTATATAATCTCACTCGTACCACCGTCCCCTGTCTAGGCCAATTGACCTTCATGCTGAGACTCAATGCTACTCACAAGTAGGACTTGCCACTCCTGTTACAACATCGACCAGCGTCCGTAGGGATCTACCTATCATTGTCACCAGCGCATACCATCAGGCAGCATACTCTCGAGTCTGCGTCAAATTCTCGTGGTGTGCTTTATCAAACCCATTGTCTAACCCAATCGAGGCTGACTTTCGGCAAGCGGCGTTGTTAGCCTTTCCATTTTCAGTTCCAAACGTTAATGGATCTTATCCGTCTTACTGATGTATCGGCCCCTGCGCCAAGCATTCCGGTACTAGGTCAGTGAAAGATCAATGCCTCCGGATACCATCGATCAAAATGTCAGAACGGATTGGCCGAAAGGATCTCTTCCTCAGCCAGTTCATTGAGGTCTTTCAACAGTAGCTCTGAAAGGCGGAGGTAAATAGTTGCTCAAAATCACGATTGGCAAGAAAAAACATGGTGGCAGAGTGGTTTCAAGTGGCTTCGAAACAAAATGACAAGTTACTTTGCAAAAAGAGCAATGCTCGAGGATTTGTACCGCGCAAGCCTAGGTGCTGGTAGATGTTGAGTCATTCCTTTCGGGTTGATATCAAACATTGATGATGGTATATATCAAGTGGCTTTCTTCAAGTAGACTTTCGTCCCACTTCATCTCACTCTATTGTTCTCTGCCTATATACTTCAGCAGATGCTCGTCCTCATCTCAGTTGTCTACCATTCCGGAGACCTCTGAGTTTATAGTACACTTACTCCTCAGGGACGGGTCTGCTGTTACTCTTTGTCACGGGCCCCAGGCCTCTCTTCGGAGTCGGTTGACAAATACTTGCTCGTCACACAATCTACTTGTTACAACTGCCGGATTAATCAGACGCTCTGGACGGACGGCATAATATCTTGTGAACTCTACTCGGGAACTGGATATCAAATACCCAGGATACGAAATAATTGAAAATGAAAAGTTCTGGCTCTCACATCAATGCATCCCTCCATTTAAGATATTTGACATCACAGTATCTGATTGTCTTTTGCTGTGAGATTTCTAGAGGGCGACAGTTCAATGATTGGGGTACACAGTCAAATGACGGCCCCATGTGCATCCCACTCCACCAAGTTTTCCATCGCATATATCAGTAACCTCTTCAACGCTATCCACACTCATTATCTTGAACATCTATCACATGCCTCTCTCCGATATGTTTTTCATCCTTTTCAAATTCATATCATCATTCATCAACTCCATGACTCACAATCCAACTTCAATCCTGAGCCACAACATTGATGTGCTTGTATCTCAGCAAACACTCATTGCTACAGGTAGTCCTGGAATTCCTTGACAACCCATAAACAGACATTTGGAGGAGTTATAGAACTTGAATATTATCATGAAAATCATTGGAAGGAATGAATCAAACTTTTGGATAAACAGAGGGAAAGATGGAAAGAGCAATGAAGAGTTTGGGGTTGGATTAGAAACAACTTGATGGGAATAATGACTACATATAGGGGCAAGAAATGATCACCACAAGTTGTACTTGCCTAGGTTCATCAGTCATTTTTCTAAGTGGTTATGTGTACAATATTTCAAAAAAACTACCAACCAATACCTCACAATCAATCAACATAACACATCAACGAGACCCGCTCAACCTCAACAGATCACTTTCACCTCCCCCATTCATATGTCCAGTTACATGGCCACTGGCACCTCCACCTACCATTCCCACAATGGTCTTTTGCATATCCGTCCACTCCGATTCCCTTGGAATAGCCATATCTCCGATATCATAAATATACAATCTACCATCGCTGCCGCCGAGAGCAGCTCGTCGACCTTCTTTACGATCCCATTGGAGTTTATTGATCGCCTTGAGTCCGGACCCAACTGTCGTCGAGACGACAGGGACCTACAGGTGCCGTGCAAATGAGTTGCAAAGCCACAGGTGGGAGAGCAAAGGAGACCATACCTCCGTATCCATATTCAAATTCCATACATCAAACTTGCCCAGTCCATCTACACTAGCCCAAACAGCCGGGTGACTAGGATGCCACTTGACATCATAAACATAATCATCCGCCTCCTCAAATGAATAGAGGGGGGGGAGCAAATGACTTGAAGTCGAAGGTTTCGCCAGACTCTTTGCTCTCCACAATTTGACTGTCCAGTCCACTGAACATGTCAGGAACAAATCTGAAAAATCCACAGGCCCCATTAATGGATGGAAGTGAAGTCCCATTACAGGACCTGCATGGCCTTTATATACATCGTACTGGTTGAGACCAGCTTTTGCCCCAGCACGGTCGTATCGGTTGGCTTGATATATGTTGCCTTCCTCAGTACCCACCCAGAACGTTGTGGTTTCGTTGTCCGGGAAATCGAGTGTTGTGATTGCAACTTCACCGGTTTTGTTGTGTCCCGCATGAATCAGCTCGAGTGTTTCCTAAAGAGAAAAATTGAGAAAATGCCAAGGAAAAATTGAGGCGAATCATCTACTTGTGGTTGTGCAAGCATGTCGACCAACCAGCTGCATACCGTCCCATCCGTACTGCTTGTAATAAGGTTATGCGCATTCTGCGTTCCAACCATATGCATAGCGTATACAGGATGTGTGTGTCCGGCTGCCGATAGGGGAGTTTTCAACACCGGTAAATGTTTCGCTCGTGTATCCCACAACAATATTTGACCAGAATAGGTACCACCAAATATAAGGTTAGAGTGGAAAGGGGAAAATAGGACTGAAAGAACGTCTGACTAGGTAGCCATAAATTTATGGAGAGAATAGATGGTTAACCGGACGCACTTGTGAGTGGAAAACAAACTCCGGTCGCTCAAGAAGATGGAGATTCCACACAGCCACAATGCCATCTGGTTCATTCAAAGCAGCTGAGTTCTTATTGTAGGATGCAACACTCAGTTCCGGATACTAGAAGATCATCTGAGTCTGACTGGAGCGAGAATAGGTAATGACTGACTTTTGGCGACCAGTCGACATCTGTAATTGATCGATTCTTCACATATCTCTCATCAACAAACTCACACACCTTTTTCACCCGCTTTCCCTCAGAATCATCCCTGCAAACTTGGTCAATGCCTCGTCTTTGGAAACCAATAGACAACATACGCTCCCGACTCCGTTCCAATGGTGTAATCTCGAATGTAATCATAATTGTCATTAAGTGCCCGTTGAACAATTTTTGATGATTGCTCGACAAAATCCAAGAACTCAGGTGCTTGGAGAATACTGGCACGTTCATCCTCAGTTAGTTCTGTAGTGGTATAAAATCAGCCTAGATACACACCGAACATGCTCCGAATCATACCTCTGATCTCTTGGTCAATTTCCTGATCTAGTTTGACACTCTCCTCCTCCAGCTCTTTATCCCGTGCCACATTCTCCGCTTCGAATTCCTTTTCTCGCATTATTCTCTGCCTGATCTGTTCCTCAAAAATTTGCAAGTTTGTATCTGCTTCTGTAGCCGTCGTCTGCACTTCCTTATTGTATATTACGCGTTCCTAGAGACAGTATGCTTGACTATACTGCTATCATAGTTCACGATGACAGACGTACTTTCTGTGGTAGCTCGAATAGTTCCTCTTCGATATCGACCAAGTTGACCACAGGACGGGGGTACATCTCCCTGCCCACATTTGGCGAATTAGAACTGCGGGTCCAGAATCTTGCTTTATTCACCTCTCCACCATATGGTCTGTCCCCGAGCTCATCTGCCCAAGATTTGTCCCCCGATCGGATGTACGATCACTCTGCCTACTGTTCGTTCTCGGCTGAAGACCAAGCCCAGAAAATGAAGGTGTACCAGGTATAGACGGTGAGGGCGTCAAATCACCGAAAGAATCCGTTCTGCCTCTCCGAGTACCACTCAAGAGAGAATCAACGAGCTCCGATACATCCCTTCGAGGGGAAGGACCTATAACCTAAGGATAGGAGAATCAGTTCGTAGTGCTGATGGTGGTTGGTGTTGACGAACCTCCGGCCGTTTATTATCTGTTTCTTTCTGCCGTTCCCTATCCGCTCTGGCCCTGCGTATTTCAGCAAGCTTTGCTCGTTTGGCTTCTATCTCTGCTCTCCTTCTGTCCGACATGGGACCAGAATCTGTCGGATGAGGAACTTGCTGCGAGGTCGTAAGGACTGAAGCATTGCGACGCGACCAAATCGGTCCGCGTGGTATTTGCATTTGTTGTTAGACTATTCTTTCCAAAGTAACAATGTCCAAGATTTAAGCCGTCCATCAGAAAACCATGTCCCTAATCGGACCTTCCTCTTCAACAACAAATTCCAAGCAAGCACAGGGAAAAGGTAGATCTAGTGCACAAAAGACAGAGACAGCCCGTGTCTATGCACACCCTCTCCCTGTCCTGCTCTCTGAAAAACCTCAGCAGCCATCACGTATCCAATCCATCCTCTCCTTCCTCGGCCTTTCTCTGCATCGGATTTCCAACCCTCAGTGTGAGGGCGTGTTTGACCCACATACACGTTCAGTCTGGGTTTCTCGGTCTGAGGATATATCGGTTCTATGGCGATGTGGATTTTTTGGAAAAGGTGATTTGTCGAGGAGTGAACCCAGCTGGTATACTCGACAACTCAATGTCCGAAAATCTGGCGGAAAACGTACGTACAATCTTGTCTTCCATATCTATCCTCATCCGTCCTTTCGTGCCACAGAAATGACCTCGGAAGAAATAACGGCAAGACGACGAGCAGAGCGTAGACAATTCAAAGCCGATCGCGCAGCTGCAATAGCAGCAGTAGCAGAAGAAGCAGAGCACATATTTGCCACCGAAGGTCGTGTCATAACTCCAGCTCTATCAGGGCCTTCCATCCCCTCTGCTGCGACCTGGAAACCACCTTCGCCCACTTCTGCCTCAACAAATGACGCGCTATTACCACCATCATCAATACAACAAGAATACCTAGATCCTCTTATCGATGTCGAGCACCTTCAACTCACGCTCCAAGAGGCCTTCTTCCTCCTCTGGACGCTCGACTGTCTAACAGTCCTCGATCCACTCTCGTCAGAACCAATGTCCCTTCAAGAAATCTGGAAGTCTTTCCAACTCGCCCATCTTCCTCCCGCATCATCTACACTTCCATCAGCTCCCTTACTTCAATTTGATAGTCCATTCCTCATTAATTATATCGTCTATCACCACTACCGATCGCTCGGATGGGTTATCAAAGGAGGCATCAAATTCTGCGTAGATTATCTATTGTACAAACGAGGTCCTGTTTTCGCTCATGCAGAGTACGATATCTTTTTTTTTTGTCATTAACGGGCTGAGTCGACTTATGTACAGGTTCGCTCTGGTCGTATGTCCAGTCTACGAGGATCCCAAAGATCAAGACAACTCCACTCTCTGCCTTGAAAATTCACATCCCTTTCCTTGGTCTTGGCTGAGCACCATAAACCGTGTCAATTCCCAAGTGCAAAAGGTCTTATCTTTGGTTTCTTGGCCTTACTCTAACAATTGACTCCTCAACTTCAGACACTTGTCCTCGTTTATATCACTATACCCGCGCGAAGTCGGGTCTCTCTTGACGCCCTCCAAACGCCAGCCTGTCTGGCACACTACTCTATCCGTGAAACTATTATTCGGCGATTCATTCCAGCTCGTATGCGTGATTGAACATTTCCACTCGCATATTGATCCGTCTTGGTTAATCACATATTCTATTGATGGCGCATGTAAACGCAACCTAGCCATATCAGGAATACAAAGACACAGAATACCATGATACCCTCGATAGCCAAAGTCAGAATGAGAGTAAGTCAGGGTAAAGAAGACCAGGAGATGCAGGTATTCAAATAAAAGCCCACTTGAACATGGTGAGACGCCCCTCTCCTCACCGAAAACCGCTACCATGGCACGACCCATTAGTCTGACAGGACGAATGCGATTCACGACTGATTTCGCAATCGATATAGTAGAGATGACACCAAAAGGGAGCGATAGAAATAGATCATATTGCACCTTTGATTCCAACCTTGCGGTATTTTAATTCATAGACCTGATTGAGAACAGCATTTGCCCTTTTGCAGTCAAGGTTATTGTCCACGAAGAATGTACATGAGTGGTCCTCAAGGAACGTCCGTGTTGCTTCTAACGAGTCAAAAGCGAGTTCCTTCTGGACGAACGAGATTGGTATCGTCCTGTAACTGGATTACGAGAATAATCAACAGGAAATCTACGGAGTGCTCGGTAACGTACGCTTTCGACATGATGATGAGAGCCCGAGTCCGCTCTCGATCTATGAAATGATCCATGATATAGCCACCCATATTTGGGGCTGAAAAATAAAGCTCAAAAAACGAGCAGTAGTTGCCCACAGCAAGTGCTCGTTGGACCGCCAATGCATGTTTCACGGCCTCATCTGCCTTCTGTTCCGGTGTTAGCTGACCTACATATAGATTGAGTTCTAAGCATTCTGATCATGAGCTCTGGAAACTGGTCATTAGCATCATGACCCACCACTCCTATTCCTTCCATGGAGGAACGTAAGTATTCGGTATGCCGTAAACTCTTCGACCTTGCCTGGTATACCGAGATCATACAAATTTTTCAGGGTAGCTTGGCACTGGTTATACTCCACCATATCGCTCTGACCAGGGCCCTTCAGCTATTCACAACATTGAGAACTCACCAACAACTCACAGTCTCAAGAGCCATACGCGCGTGAATCTCGTAGACTTCAACGGTGAATTCATTTCGGATTCGCTGGACCTACAGAAAATAGTTACAGCGATTATTCTGAGGCATCCAGAACATACTGTGATATCTTGTCGCAGACTCTTGAACTGACTGCAAATCCAGGGGTATGGCGTCTTCTCTCGCCAACGCCTCTTGAGTTCACCTAGGGTTACTTGGAGAACAGCGTAGGGCCTGATGGCTTCTGGTTTAGGCTCCTGGAAGGGAAGCATGAGGCAGCAAGTCATTAACAAGATGGCATGACATACACTAGTTAACCGCAGATATTCTTTGAAAATGTCTTGTGATGTTCCAACAATTGTATGCTTATCCCAGTCGAGCACATTCTATCAATATACGGTATCAGTTAGTCAATGAGGACCGTATCAGAATGACTCACTGGGTCAGCCTCCGGCTCATCAGGTATATTTCCCTTCGGACAAACTGACCCATCTCTCCCATTAGTCACTTCGGATGGCATCATCCGCAACTGCTTCATTTTCTCCAGGTCATGCTCTCGCCGGAACCTCTCCGCTCTTCGACTTAGTGCAAGCTGGTCATTGTAATCAACAATTGAAGAAGAACGGGAACCTGCTGAGACATGTGCATGTTGGGCTTGCTTCAATGCTTTCTTTGCCTTCTTGCTCATCTGAGATGGATTATTCTCAGATGTCCTGAAGCTTGAGAGTCAGAGGGATACGGTAAGTATGGTACGAGAACATACGTTTTACGTTTCAGATGGGTGAAGTTGAAGGTAGGCTTGGGAACGAGACTGGGATACCGTCAAGAAGCCATGATAATGCTATCGATAACCACCTACCTCTTCAACTGGACACCTTCCCAGTCTGTCGTCCAGAGGGTTTGAGCGGTGAAAGCATCGGCGATTACCTGTCTAAGTTCAGCCTGAGCATCTTTCCTGTTTGCATCAGTCATTTGTCCGAGGCACTTTGCGACCCAATCTCTGTTATGAGAGGTGTAATGAAAGCATGAGCCAACCGTTTTGTGCGTTCAAACTCACTTGAGTGGACGAGGCCAAGATTCGCTAGACATCGTAATAAGCGTCTGCAATGTATCAGATATAGGGAGAAGGATGGAATTGTATAAGAGTACTGTAAGAGTACTGTCGCTGTGAGAATATTGTCACGGCACCAAGCAAAGCAAAACATTGTAGCTGGATTGAATTCAATGAGAAGTGTACATTTGTATACCGCAATATACTAAGACACGGTGTGCAGGATATCTGACTATACCAAATCAAGTGTGATGGTAGTAGATGAAGTGGACTTGTCTTCTGATATTCGGCATGGAATGGGAGGGAGTCTTCCAATGGACTGTCATATTTCGTGTCGATAGGTAGGCTGTGACCTAAAGTCTGCGAAAGGCCTATCCAGGATGAGGTCATATTGGAGGAAATTGATTTTTTGTACAGGAATACTTTGGCTGGTAGGCACAGTGTTTGTGATATCTCTCACAGGGCGGTCCCGTGTGCGGTATATGACACGTTCTTGAGTTTGTATTGCCTCACCGCATGGGGGAGATGCATAATTAGCATCATGAAAAGTTGCAAGGACATCAACCTGCAGGGAGAGTGTTGTTCTGCCTTGCAGAGTCGGTGCCTTCTCGATGTGATTGAATTTCTTGTCATACTCCACGGCAACTCAGGTACTGCCACTATGTTGCTGTGGTAGCCACTCTCCCTTGAAGAAACATATTCAATGAAAGCTATCAATAACTATTAGGAAGAGAAGTGGGACACAGAGCAAATACAAATAAGGAGGGTATGTCTACTGAAATGCAACAAGTTGCAATATCTAGTGAAATAATTGATAGAGGAAGCATAAGGAAGGGAAGTAATAGGGCATGTAAGGAGTTTTTTTTATGAAGATCAGTAGTAAGTCCACATGCTCAGAGTACCTCTATAGTTACAACCAACGGCAATTGGGAGGGTGCAATCCAAGAATGCGTAAATCATATCTTGACCCCTAGTCTAAAGCTACCGAGTAATAAATGAATGTGTTTGCATTCATGTGATTCTTCAAGCTGGTCAGTCTATGTCAGTTTATCTATTTATCTATCAGTCTATCACCCATTTCAATTGAGCACCAAGGCTAGGGTTCCATGGCATCCAGAGTCTCAGTGGTGTGCCCTATTATGAGGGATGAAGAAAAAATCAAAGTAACAATAGAACGACGGATATATACGCATCTAAATTAGATCCGTCGTAGATGTAATTCTAAAATTATCATTAACATTTAGCAGTACCTCCATTCACATGACCGTTGATACGCCCATTAACAACCCCATTTTTTATTTTCAGATCCTCCAGATACTTGTGGGCTTTTCCAAGCATCCAGATTGGGAACGCGGATTTGAAGTTTGGATATGCAATAGCGCAAGTCTTGTTAAATATGCCTTCAATCGCTTCCTGTGGCCATGAACCATTCTACCAATTAACACAATTTCAGGTCAGAGACTGGGAGTTCTAGATGAGAGAAAACAGCATACAGGACGTTGCCGAGACATTACTAGCCGAGCAGCCTTTTCAATGGGTTCAGCATGGGGATAATTTGCATACATAAGGCCCATTACGGCCCAGCACGTTTGTATTACCTGGGTGTCTTGATGTTCGACCCAAGTACTGAGCTCGCAAGACTGGTATCACATGTTAGGGACAAAATCCAGCATCACAACCTTGGACCTCTTAGCATACCTTCCAGCTTTCGCCCCATCCACCATCCGCTCGCTGCTTCTCCAACAAGAACTCGCAGGCTCTTCTTGAGGAGTCACTCGTTTCGTAGGTCTCACCGGCCAGAGATAGAGCCTCAAGAGCAAATTGGGTGGCGTAGGTGAAACAGATACCCCATGAGCCAACCCAGCCCCCTTCGGGCTTTTGAATGTCATGGAGAAATTTGAGAGCGTGCTGGATGGTTCGCCTAGAACAAACTCGAACTCGCTTTTGGGCAGAAACCAGTAAATTACTTACTCAATATCTCCGGAGCGATAGTTGGGATATATTTGGCGGAATATAGAAAGACAAGTTATGACTGATGTTGTACACTCAGCATATGTATATTCAATCATGATGCCTCCTGCGTCGGATTTCTTAGGAATTGGATCGTAATTTTTTGAGCGTGATCGACTTACCAAAAACTTCAGCAGGGTTGAACAACTCCAGCCATGTGGGGCCTCTTGTAAGTTCATAGGTGCCATAACCACCAGATGGATTTTGCATGGAAAGCATAAGGTCAACTGAGTCACGCATGCGACATTCCGAAACAAGTTTCGGCGTAAAGCTCGAATGTTGTTATGACATGGCTGAGAAAAGCAGGTGATAAAACTCACTCAAGTTCATACTGAAGATACATAGTCGCTTTGAGGGCTTCACCTGTGCAGTCACTCACCGTATAACCTTGTTCCTTAGTGCTAACAGTTGTGTCAAGTCGGTAATACTCGAATCAATATGGAAAATTTACCTAAAGCCCCACGCACCCTTCGTTGCATGCCTATAGTTTGAACCGAAGTGTTTAGGGTTATCCCTAATTTGCGCTTGGTCAAGCCATTCCAATGCCTTGATCAAGCTCTTTCGATTTTCATCTAGCTCTGCGAGGCCAGTCTCGACAAGAGCTTGCGTGATGAAGCTTGTATCCCAAATTTGGCTTCCATTCGTTCCACACATCCTCATACCGTCCCCTCCCAGCCACATGTAGTCCCGGCGTTTGCGTTCATGCATCTTGTATGCATGACTCTCTGGCCCATCGACGTGAGCTCGTACCACAAGATTGAACATTTTCGAGACAGGACCAAGATCTTGATATTCAGTATCTTCATCTTCATAAACAACAAGGTCATATGCCTTTTTGAGGGCAGCCGAACGGAGAGGGGGTATCGTGCATTGTTCGTACACGGCCAAAGCTGAAGAAAGCATATCGTATAGTCTGGAGTGTGGAGCATACAGGTCAACCGAGCAAATATTATTTCGCTGGTCTGGCCAATAGATGGAATAATAATCCTGCGTATAAAGTTCCTGAGGATACAAGATTATTAATTTTGTCGTCGAACTTCTGCATTTCAATTCACCTGACGCAACTTCAGGACGAGATCATTTTCAGGAAATGTGTACTTGATCCCATAGAGGTAGCTCGTGGGAACGTAGACCGCACGAATATGAATCCACCATTTCTGTGGGTGAAAGGGTACCCAGTCTGGTAATAGCCTTGTAGTCGTCAAGCTGATATCTCATCATTGTATAGCTGAACGCACCAGAGTTCAGGAGGGACTGGATTGTTGCCTTCCCAGTCATAGACGTTTAATAGAGACAACCAAAGTTTGCCCCAGGCGGGAATCGCAGTAGCACCACCTTTTGAGAGAGTCTGAACTTCCTGGCCTCTTACTTGGTTGCAATGCTCACCTAGTTTATGTAGGCAAGCACGTGCCTTAGTGCAGACAGGGTGGTCGGCATTGACGCCGAGGATACGAAGCGCGACGTAGTTCAATCCAGTTCCAAAGCATGATGAGGGACCTTCAACATGTCTACGGAATGGTTTAGTGGTTGGCTATATTCTTGGCCACAGTAGCAAACGCACATGCCCCACCCACCGTCTTCAGGGTGAGCGCGGTTAAAGAGGTACCTGATCATCTCAAGACGCTCTTCTTCTTTGAACGTCATCCCAGATACATAGGAACCAATGACAAGACCAGGAAGCAGGAACATAGGTCCACCGTATTCTCCAGGCCAGTGTCCGTCGTGCGACTGCAAATGCCTGTAAAACTCATACCCGTTCTTTGCTGCTTGGAAAATGTCTTGTGCTGGAGGGAGGTCAGGAAGGCCCTAAGATTGATTATGAGAGAATAGAAGATATGGCTGAGCAAAAACATACGGTTTCCAAACCCAACCAATATTTGTCGATTTTATTCTGCGGCCAGGCCTTGCATTCCTCGTCGGTTTGAAGGTAGTGCCATGTATGACGGCCACCGTCATTTACAAGCAGTCTCCAGCGCGAGTAGTCGGTGAAAGGAGTTTTACCAGAGACTCCGACGTTGGCTCTTGCAAACATAGAGAAATCGTATGATGTGTTTATTTTTATTGCGCAAGATGCCGAAGATGCCGAAGATACCTGATACTAATTATGCTAATTGTTCGTTCTCCCCAGTATGTCCTTCCGTGACGCGAATGTCATCGTCATCGAGACAAGCAGAACTGTTGTGAAAGCAGGATTAGGTCTCCCTGACCTCCTCAAACCCCCTCCAATTGTGAGTCACCAGGTATGCCGCTGACTCAAATTCAATGATGAAGCCAATTGGATAGGAAATACTTGCGCGTGTCGGCATCAGGAGGGGCGCATCAGGGGACACTAATGTCCCTACACGTGATGCCAGTGTTTTTGACGCAGTGACAGCTTCCAGCAGCCGGGCAACATCTGCTCTGCCACAGCCCATGAAGGTTGCTGTTACGGATTATCTAGTCGGGGAGCAGTTGGATGAAGCTCTCAGAGCCAACCAGGACATAATCATTTCATGGCCATTTTCCAAGGGAGATGTTGCAGATTGGGTGCAAGCAGAGGCAATCTGGTGTGTAGATTAACTGTCCTAATTATCGATTTTTTTAGGAAAAATACAGGGAGTATGTCCTCTTTAATCAGCTACAACGTCGGCGTGTCCAAAACGAGTCTCCAGTCCTCCTATCCACCTCTCCAGGACTCTCACGCTTGACCTATGAACGACTATGTCAGATGTTCTTTGAGCATTTCAATGTCCCGGGTTTCGGAGTTATGGAACGCCCTATGGCTCAACTCTATGCCGGAAACAGCCTGAGCGGCGTTGTCGTTGACATTGGCGACTACGGGATTGACATCACCCCAATATATGAGGGGTTCATCGTCCGCCATGCAATCATGCAAATGCCATTAGGGCTCAAAGACTGTGAAATTTACCTTGCCAATCTTCTACGGTCGAACCGAAATATCGTCAACGTCCTTTCTCCCCCCGAAAGTCCGCTCGATCCCGAAAATTTGACGGGAAGATTAGTAGAACTGGTTCAGCAATTATGGAGAGATGATCACATCAAAATACCTTCAAATGGTGGCACAGTTATTCCTGACGACGAGGGGGTGACCGATATCGCAGCTATCGTTGTGGCAGGAAAGGAAAAGGCAGTTATCGAGAGTGGCATGAGGAGGAAGGCAACGGCGAGAGCAACAGCCGCTGAACTCGCTCGGGCCCGCGAAATTGAAGATTTGGATCTGATCACAGTACAATTTGCCGGGCTTTCTTTGACTATCGGAAAAGAACGCCACAGAATGTGCGAGCCGCTATTTGACCCAAGGCTAATAAGAGGTCTGAGTGGGATCACACCTCGTGATAGCGAAGAATTGGTCCATCCTCTGCAAGAATTGGTAGCACAAGCTGTCAGACTCACGGACATGGATCAACGCAACTCTATTTGGGGAGGTTTGCTTGTCACAGGAGACATAACGCGATGCATCAAAGGTACGCTCGTACGTTGAACTTGACGGCGCTACACTGAGACTGATTTCCCTCAAGGAATCGGTTTCGCTCTTCAGTCTCGACTGGCGCCATATATGTGTAACTCTGATGCATCTCTCGATATACAGCCCCGTGGCATACGTCTTCTTTCAGTCCCAGAATATTATTCGGAATACCGAGAAACAGGGAACGGCTATGCCGGCTTTCTTGGAACTAGTATCGCGGCCAAGGTTTGCATGTCTATTTTTCACCATTCCCCCATGTTTTGACTGTTCTGTAGGTCATCTTCAACGAGCCTGGGGGACGAAACTATGTGACAAAATCAGAATACGGAAGCAGGGGACCGAGCTCTATAATAGACATGACACCCTTTCTCATATAATGTGTATAACTGTTCTTATTGATATATGTACATGGGATTATGTGGAGGGATATCTACAGCACGAATTTCAAACAAAGTCATTTACCCAGATGCACGACTCTGACCATGGTGAGTTATTATTGATCGCAAGGGTGAATCATTTGCCACATGATCCAATTATCAATTATTAAAATAGTATCTCAATAGACTTATACCTACTCCATCGACTTCACGCAATGCCGTTCGCAACTAAGCAGAGGGACCCGCTTGGACGAACAGGGTGGGTAATCGCTTTTTAGCGAGGTCATACGCGTAAATCGCGTCAACGAGCGCGTAACACTGACTTTAGTACCAGGACAATAGCAAACGTGGAACGACTAGTTGTTAAGAGACGGAAGCTGGAGAACGGAGGATCGTTTGCCTCTCAGACGTTGCAGTCACAATCGTCTTTCGCAGACGTTTTGGAGAGGTTGAAAAAGGAGGAGACGAATGCAACAGGTATATCCGAGATATACCGTTCCATCTAGTAAGTCTCACTCGTTCCTCAGGGGCAGAAGGAGGTGCTGGTAAATGGGCGCGTCCCTCATTGCCAAAGATCGACCCAGGTCGAGATTCAGTAAGTAAGTAGAGAGCAGCTCGTGAGGCGCTTTATCTTGAGACTCTGCTAGTTTTCCAGCAGATAGACGTAGAAGAGGGAGTGGATGGCAAAGGCCTTTTTGGCATCCGGATGTATGGTGTCACGGAGGTGAGTGGATTTTTGACTCAAAGTTTAACCTCTTGTTTTATAGTTTTGTAGGAGGGGTACAGTGTCATGACATATATCACTGATTTCCTACCTTATTTCTACATCGGAATGCCACGAGGCTTCCGGGATGAGGACGTCAATGCTTTTAGGGAACATCTGAACGTAAGCGGTAGTGTATCCTCTCCGCTTTCTAAATGCTAATTATGCCAAAGCATCTGGCTGGAAGTAATTTGGTGAAACGAGTGGAAAAAGTGTCTAAGCGTACTCTGTGGGGTTATAAAGGAGACGACTGGATACCCTTCCTCAAGTTAACGATATCAGATCCCAAAAGTCTCCCAAAAATTCGAGATAAGTCGATGTACCTCCAGTTTTTTAGCTTGTTCATCTCACTTTCTCCCGTCTGCACGTCTCTTTGAGCGCGCAGAGTGCCAATATGGAGATTTATTTCCTCCTGACCCGGTCCCCACGTTCGAGAGTAACATAGTTTTCACTCTGAGATTCATGATCGACACCAAGGTATCGTCTCTTCACAGTGCTCTAGGCGTATTCTCATGAAGTACAAGGTCGTTGGTATGAACTGGATCGAGGTTCCGGCAGACAAGTACAAATTAATCCAAGACCAACACAAGCATTCTCATTGTCAAATCGAGCTTCACATGAGGTATTGAAGATCTTTTCTATCATCATACAAATAAGGCTCACTATCGCTAGATATGATGCTTTTATCTCACATTCACCAGAAGGTTCCTGGCAGAAAATGGCACCTCTTCGCATTCTAAGCTTTGATATTGAATGTGCGGGCAGAAAGGGCATCTTCCCCGAGGCAGAAATAGATCCAGTTATCCAGATTGCCAACATGGTGACACAGAACGGCGAGTGGTTCTCAAGTATACTCCATATACCCTCACCCTGAACTCGTATCAGGAGAGGATAAACCATTTATTCGGAATATATTTACACTTAGTTCTTGCTCGCACATTGTTGGATCCCAGGTCCTGTCTTTTCAGGAGGAAAAGGTGATGCTTGAGCAATGGCGAGAATTTGTTGCGCAAGTTGATCCTGATGTCGTCATTGGGTATAATGTTGCTAATTTCGACTTTCCTTACTTGATGGATCGAGCGAAGGCCCTGAAGGCGAGCAGTTTCCCCTACTTAGGACGATTGAGAGGTTCGTGTTGGACATGCAGCTCTTGGTTTTGTGTCTGAACGTGGACAGGTGTGAAAACTGAAATCAAAAGTACTCACTTCTCTTCGAGGGCTTACGGTCAACGAGACTCAAAGGAAACTCCTCTTGACGGCCGTCTTCAGATGGACTTATTACAATTCATGCAGCGAGAACACAAACTTCGCAGCTATACCCTCAACTCGGTTTGTGCCCAGTTCCTTAACGAACAGAAAGAGGATGTACACCATTCTGTTATCACCGAGCTGCAGAATGGAACGCCGGAGTCTCGCCGACGTCTAGCCGTGTACTGCTTGAAGGTGAAAATACCAATCCTATTCCGATCTAGTCCTCATCTTTTACGAAGGACGCTTACCTGCCGCAACGACTGTTAGATAAGTTAATGTGCTTCGTCAACTATACGGAGATGGCACGTGTAACAGGCGTACCATTCAACTACCTCCTATCTCGTGGTCAAAGTATCAAAGTGCTTTCGCAGCTATTCAGAAAGGCGAATTCCGAGGGATATGTTATTCCTGCACTCAAAGGCGAAGGTGAGTTGACCACGGTCTTGACGGAGTGTATACTGAGACTGGTTTTATCAGGTTCTGATGAAGCCTATGAAGGAGCAACTGTCATTGAGCCTCAGAGAGGCTACTATGACGCGCCGATCGCGACGCTTGATTTCAGCTCGCTTTACCCTTCCATTATGATGGCTCATAACTTGTGCTATACTACTTTGTTGGATAAGATTACTATCGACAAGTTGAATCTTGTCAAGGATGTCGACTATATCCAGACCCCCATCAACGGTGTGTATCATTGAGACTTGTGAGGTGCATGCTTAACTTCATCAGACTTTTTCGCTACAACTGCGAAGCGGAAAGGCTTATTGCCAACCATTCTTGAAGACCTCATTTCTGCCCGAAAACGGGCCAAGGCTGACCTCAAGAAGGAGAAGGACCCGTTTAAGAAAGCTGTATTGGATGGTCGACAGCTTGCTCTGAAGGCATGTATTTTATCCACGTGATTCCTCAATTTCACACCGATAAACTTTCCTTAGATCAGTGCTAATTCAGTATATGGTTTCACAGGAGCTACTATCGGCAAACTCCCATGTTTAGCTATCTCCTCCAGCGTAACGGCGTACGGCCGTCAAATGATTGAGAAAACCAAACAGGTCAGACTTTCCCCTCTTCGATCTCGATAGATATTCATGATCTGCAGCAAGTAGAAGCTGAATATTGCATAGCCAACGGACATACTCATGATGCTCATGTTATTTACGGTGACACCGATTCTGTTATGGTAAAGTTTGGGCCGACTGATCTCGCTAGAGTAATGGCTCTTGGTACGTCAGCTTGCTTGAATGTACGCGACTAATTCTGACTCGTTTTGCAGGAAGTGAAGCCGCTGAATTTGTCACTGCAAAATTCATTAAACCTATCAAACTTGAATTCGAAAAGGTCTACTGGCCGTATTTGCTCATCAGCAAGAAACGCTATGCAGGTTTGTATTGGACCAAAGTGGAAAAGTATGACAAGATGGACTCCAAGGGTATTGAGGTGTGATATCTGTTGTACAGCTATTCTTCTCGGCTGATCATCAGATAGACTGTGCGAAGAGATAACTGTAGACTTGTTTCCACCGTCATTCAGACCAGCCTACATAAGCTCCTGATTGACAGAGATGCCAAAGCTGCAGAGAGGTTTATAAATGTAATCGTGTTCTATATTCTTTGACTTATTCTTTGTCGCAGTTACGTCAAGCAAGTGATCTCGGACCTCTTACAGAATAAGATTGATATGTCTCAGCTTGTGATCACCAAAGCATTGGCTAAGACAGGTCAATGAACATCATCTCTCAAGTAATGATCGACTAGATCTGACTCTATGCCACAGACTACACTGGCAAGCAAGCACATGTGGAACTTGCGGAAAGGATGAAGCAGAGGGATGCTGGTTCTGCTCCTGCTTTGGGAGACCGTGTTGCGTACGTCATCATCAAGGGAATCAAAGGTATCGCAGTCACTTTTTCGGACACTATACCATTGCTAAGCCACCCATTGCAGGGGCTGCGGCATATGAGAAGTCAGAGGATCCTCTTTACGTGCTCGAAAACAGCATTCCTATTGATACAAAGTACTACCTGGAAAATCAGCTGTCGAAACCCCTAATGCGAATCTTTGAACCTATCCTCGGAGAGAAAGCAACTTCCTTGTGTACGTCAGCTCTCCATTCCAACGAGTCATATAAGATTTTTTCTGTAGTGTCTGGTGACCATACTAGATCGATACAGATAGCTACTCCGACCGTAGGAGGTCTCATGAAGTTTGCTGTGAAGACTGTCACCTGCCTTGGATGCAAGACGGCATTGCGGTCAAATAACAGTGTCCGAAGTGTGCTTTTTTACTCCTTCCTCCGAATATCAGACTGAGTCGGTGTGTGTTAGATGGTGCTGTTTGCGACAACTGCCGTCCCAAAATATGCGAATTATATCAAAAACAAGTGACGATGACTTCCGAGTTGCAAGTACGATTCGCTCGACTATGGACACAATGCCAGAGATGTCAAGGTTCATTGCATCAGGTGCGGATCATTGTTTCTCTGTGAGGCTCGGTCTCTGAGGAGAACTGAAGGATGTCTTGTGTACGAGTAAGGATTGTCCTATATTTTACATGCGTAAAAAGGCCCAGAAGGATGTTGAAGACTCAAATGGAGTGCTGGAGCGTTTTGATGAAGAGATGTGGTGATGTCGACATGTTTATGACTCGCCTTTGTATTTACCATCACGTTTGGATTGATACACTATTTGATATACCGCGAGATATGAGATGTATGAGTCTGTCCATCGTTTGTTACGAGCTGAGAAATTGTAAGGTATTTCTGGTACGCCCTCGACAGTTGCGGAAGCACAACCACGATTGGTAAGTGGACGTGTTCAATCTCCAGCCCATGTTGGGTGAGTGTAGACTATAAGGTGGATTTCCATGTTATCAGATGCGAATAACATCAAAGGGAGTTCATCAGATTAATTTATGAATCCTTTAATGAAGTAACATGTTATTGCATGAATACGTAATAAGAAACATAATTCAATATTAACGGAATGATTTCTTCGTGGTGTCTTATGACTGATCTCTGGAAAATTCACTTTCACCTGTACAATTGTAAAAAACCATGAATTTGACGACCAATTCGGAACTATGCTAGAGAGCAACTGATGCCAGCGTTCCCTCATCCTCTCATTGGCAAGCAGCAGCTGTTGCTGCCTACCGGGTAAAGGCCACTAGATTCCTTCGGTTAAAGCCCCTACAGGAAAAGTCATATCCATGGACACTAAAGTGTTCTCTACAGAGTGCAAGGATATCGCCATTTTGACATGCTGCCTCCCAATAGCCAAAAAATCACTCGACACATCCAACCATAGCCGTATCATAAAGGGCCCACTTAACGACAACCCCAGAAGGGACCTTACATTTCTGGGACTGCCCTACCAGTGCCAAATGGTTCATACAAGGCAAAGCACACGATGAGAAGAGCGAATGCGAGCGACATATGATGCCATGAGCCAAAACAACAACAGAGTTGAGTAGACAAAAGAATTCACCCAAGGCAACACCTGAGGACCCAACCTCCTTGATACCAACATCAACGAACGCAGACCAAGTCTCTCAGCGTATACAAAAGGAGGTTGTCACAATTCGGCCCCAAGGCCACGCCTCTATATGTTGATACAGAGTGCAGTTCTTCCCAACACTAAAGACCAAATAACCTTCTCCAGTTCCTCGCCCACTTTCACTTTTCCTACACCTAGGGAACCCCCCTGAATGTTCGAAACCCTGCACCAAATACATTGACGAGTGCAACTACACATACATTCAGCAAGTCATCTATATCTCTCGCTCCGTGTTTCTTCTCACCATAATACTAGCTCTGATTTTCTCCTTTCTCTCTCGTTGAACAGGGAGCCTCAATAGTCGGTAGACTACCAGTACACCGCGTACATCGCGTGATTTTTTTTAAAATTTATCAATTCACGATGTGCGAAGACAGACCGATACGCTGCGTGATAAATTGTAATAAATTGATTGTAATAAATTGTCGATTTAGAAAAAATGATAATCTGATTATTCTTTGCGGCATTCACCGTGATTGATCCACGATCGATCAACACCCAATTGGGGATCAAGAACTGTATAGTTTCACCAACCACAACACATCAATAATATTATCAATCTGGGAGAACCTTCCTCAAGACATTACCAACAACCATCACACTAATCAGCAATGGCCCCAACAAAGAAATCCAAGGCAACAAAGAGCACTGAATCAATCAATGCCAGGCTTGCTCTCACTGTGAAATCGGGCAAGTATACCCTGGGTTACAAGTCTTCCCTCAAGGCGATGACGAATGGTAAAGGTGCGTATGCTTCGTTCCCTATCTTTTCGGGGGCTGGAGCGTGAGGCTGAGAAGGTCCCTTGAGCTGATAAAATACTTTGTTTGTTTTCCGCTCCTTTGGATGGTCTTGGTTTCCTCTCTTGGCTTTGCTTGGTTGACTTGGTCTCTGGTGATCAGCCAAACTTGTATTGATTGCTGGCAACTGCCCTCCTCTGCGTAAATCTGAGCTGGAGTATTACGCCATGCTCTCCAAGACTAGTGTCCATCACTTTGCTGGAAATAATGTTAGTCTTGGTACTGCTGCTGGTAAACTCTTCCGTGTCAGGTATGTCATTTTTGTGGTTATGGTTCGATCAAAAATTTATCAATATAGTGTCATGACTGTCACCGACCCTGGAGACTCGGACCTTCTTAACTTTGCTGAGGGTAATGCTGCCTAGACCTATAGCAGAAATATTTGAGGGTTCTTTTCTTTCCATATTCATGCGTTTTCTCATGACCATCCGTGTGTATTAATGAGTATGACTCTGGTGTGGAGTACTTCAACTTGGGGTATAAATCAAGGTCATCCAGCAAACCGTTCAGTCGAAAAAGAGCTCATGAATACGACGTATGGTATCAGCAGGATTTGAGACAGAATGCCCGATCGTACGAGGATCAGAAAAAATTTCGTAGTCATTGCCACCCTAAAGAAGTATGTCAGACATTGCGTGTGTCATTACAGTGCAAGGTACCAACTGGGTGGCATTTATCACCGAAGAAGTGAATCTCGTCGAAATCCTCGTCTTCAAGCCTACGAAGAGCGTACGTCTTGTCCCAACCACTAGGGAAAATATCAAATGAGAGTTGGCCACCGATAGCGAAAGTCAATCCATAATCAGAGAATTTTTCCTTGAGGACTTGAACAAATTTTGCTCGATAGCCATTTTGCTATGTCTGGTAATCAGTGCCGCGAGAAAGCGGGTTTACGAATTATACCTTGTCAAGTCGTTCGAATTCAACCCTTTCCAGAGCACTACCGTCTTCCGTCAGCTGCGAAGAATCACCATAGATATGTGACCTGACCTCGCGTTACGGCCGATTGGACTAACATTGATCATACCTTGACGAAACTCGACAAAGGTTCCACTAGTGAGATAAATAAAGACATAGTACGTGTAGATAATGATACCTAATACCTACCGTTTAATGGGAATGTCCAAGTCGGCAATGTAGTGGAGAATGAAGTTCACTAGAGTTTTGTAACGCTCCTCGCCAATAAAGTTGATGAACGATTCGGAAGATAGGGCTTGACCCGATTTGTATGCGGTCAGGCCATTCTCAAAGAAACAATAGTCCATGTCGGCAAGCACTATACTTATATTTCGGAGAGTAATCTTAGTGGGGCAAGTATGAACTTACAGTCAGTTCCAGGTACTTCCAATTGTTCCTTGATTTTAGGAAGATCAGAACCGCTAACAAATCCGACAGCAACCTTCTTGCGTAACTTCTTCAAAGTCTCGATCATCTCTGCAGACGCTACCTGTCAACGTGGATGATTGACGAACGCCATCAGGGTGTACACTGGTTTAGATTAAACAACATACTTGACGCGCAGGCGTAAGCGTGCCATCTACGTCAAAAAGACAAACAGCATTGCGCGGCCTGTCTCTGAAGCTCTTGGACATGGTGATTAATTATGCAAGATCTAATGACGGCTCGATATGTGGTCAGTCAGTCGGAGATCGCCGAGACAGTGATATGATCGACTCATGATTTATGCTTGGTTTAGCTAAATTTTCCAGCAACAAATGCAGTCGATTCATAACCTCCCGCGGGAGCTGTTGGACACGCTGACCCTGCAAAGCTTACGTTTGCACAAACCGCCACCACCAGATAACAAACATGTTCTCAATGCCGACTCTACCGATGATGCTGCAAGTTCGGGAGCGAATGTCGGTGCTCGTGCATGTAATATCTGCCTAGGCGTCACTTTCATGGATGTAGACGAACAGAGGATACATTTCCGTTCAGATTGGCATCGATATAATGTAAAGACCCGACTTTCGGGTGGACAAGCCGTATCTGAGGAGGCATTTAGTCGGCTCGTAGAAGGTATGTTTTGTAGCTGTTTGCGGACAAAAACCAATGCATCCATCTTTATAGCTTTGGATGACTCGTTGTCCGGCTCTGCATCGTCATCAGAGGAAGAATCTTCAGGAGAAGGTTCCTCAGATGCGGTAACCACCCTCATTAACAAAACTAAGCGTCTTGGACTGCAGGTCAACTCAGAAGCAGGTGATGAAGCATCTCTGCAAAACAAAGTGCCACAATCGCCACTCGTATGGTTCAACTCCTCGAAACATCATACTCAACTGGGTATCTATCGAACTATCTTTCCGTCATACATTGAGTCAGACATGTATCTCGATGAACTCAGAGAGATGCAGTCAGGCGGTCCCGACGGAAGAACTTGGGCCATGTTCATGGTTGCAGGAGGTCATTTTGCTGGAGCAATTGTCAAAGTAGGAAGATCGGATGAAGAAAGAAAGAAGGAGGAGGAAGCTGCTGATGGAAGGAAGAAAAAAGCTAAGAAGCCCATTGTGGAGACAGAAGTGCTGCGGCATAAGACCTTCCATCGCTATACGAGTGAGCACATTATCAAAGATTCTTTGTACCCAGTCATATTGATATCTGACTTAGCAAGAAGAAAACAGGGTGGCTCACAATCACTGAACGATAATGCGAAAGGTTCCGCAAAAAGTGCCGGTGCTCTTTTACGTCGCTATGGCGAACAGGCTTTACGAGATGTAGAAATATAGCTGATCTCTTCCAGCATATCTATATTGATTTTCTAGACAGGATATCCGCAATCTGCTCCTCGATTGGGCCGAGGATATCGATGCATGTGAACGAATTTGGATTCGTGCTAGTACTTCAAATCGCCGGATTCTCATTGATTTTGAAGGACTTATAACCAAAGGTGATGTTCGCCTCCGAACGTTTCCTTTCCCGACACGTCGGCCGGTGAGTTTTGCGAAATGCTTTTGTTGGCTTGAGATCCAATACATCGGGCTAGACACAATCTGAACTTGCACGTTGTCTTCTTGAACTCATCAAACCCAAAGTCTCTCACTTAACGGAAGAGGAACTCCGCGAGCAGGATGAAGCCTACCTTGCCTCCATTAAACCGAAACATCCTAAGCCTGCTCTGCAGCCACCGTCTCAACAATCCCAGCCTCTTCCATTACCAAAACCGAGGCTTACGAAAGATGACGAGATACTCAAAAATAAGTGGATTCGTGCATTTGACATGATATCTCGAGATCGCCTCGAGGCATTTAAAGCGTTCTTGGACCGTGAGGCAGATGCATTAGGCGGCATAAATGCTCTTTTACCCGAGTATGCTTGCGCCGAGGTAAATGGGAGTCTGAAAAGGACAGCAACGTTTTTACAAGCTGCTGCAGCTGCAGGAAGTGAAGGCATTCTTCAGTGGTTGTTGACAGATAGGAATGCGGATCCTACCATACCGGTTCCCATGGTTTGTCGCGATGACGATCAAGATATCCCGGATGACCAGCAAGAAGAGGCCGATGGAGAATCTGTCCCTCTTAAACCTGGTGGCCACCGAACTGCATACGATCTCTCCAAGACGAAAGCCGTGCGTGATATTTTCCGGCGATGTGCCGCAGCGTATCCAGACAATTGGGACTGGTTCGTAGCGGGTCGAGTACCGAGTGGTTTGAACAAGCAAATGGAAGATGAGAGAGATGAGAGAAAAAAGGCGCGACGGAAAGGTTTGAAAGAAAAGTTCAAGGAACGAGAACGGGAGGCGGCTACAAAGAAAGTTGCTGTTGGAATGGTTGAGTCAATACCGGAGCCTTCGCCTGCTTCAAAACCAGAGAATAGGACTGGTCCACAAAAGTTGGGAGGTGTTTCCGGTGCTATTGAAGGTATTGCTGGGCTTGCACCGGATATGAGGGCCAGGGTTGAAAGAGAACGCCGAGCAAGGGCAGCAGAAGCTCGCCTAAAAGGCCTTCGGCAGTGATATTTTGTATTTCTTAAAATTGTCTCAAATCCATTGCATGTAATGGACCTCAAGAAACTTTTCTCTTAATGAGATCTGACCTTCAATCCTCGTCATTGACCTTGAGAGGATTGACGAGCGCAAAAACGACATAAATTTCTTATCGACGGACTTTGCGCCACTTGTGAGGCTCGGTCAGTTGTGACGTTCATCTTGATTGGAGCTCGACTGCGGTATTGTTTCTCTGACTATGGTTCTGCAAGTGAGCTATGAAGTACAATGCCTATATGCGACTCTGTCTTGTGCTGTCTTGTTTGATCTATGTTCCTGCTATTTTATAGGATTGATTAGTGCTTTATCCAAGAACGCCTATCGCCTCTAGCCTCTAGACTTTCCGTTCATCAGCGTCCCAAACTTGATCATGAAGCAGCGGATACTGTGACTTCTCTCTCATCAGAGATTGCCCATCCCATATTGTTAGGTTTCTTCTAGAAAACCCAAGCACTTTTTGATTTCTTGTCTCATTTCTTTCTCGTTTTTGTCTCTTATTTGAGTAGTATACTATAAGTGAATCGACTCAGAAGTCTTTGGAATGGCAGACAACTGGATTATTTACCTATAAGTGGATTAACTACTGCATGTGAGGCTTGCCTCTGAGGTCTTTGGAATGGTAGATGACTGAGGTAGGGATAAGTATCTGCTTAAGTATATATGGAGGCATAGAACAATAGAATGGGACAAAGTGAGACAAAAATGTCAAGCAACACCACTATCTTTGACTTGGGAAGTAACTCATGATAGAGACTATCGTTTATATTCATCTCCATTTCACATCAGGATTATTCTGGATATGGTATATGACTTTGAATTGTATATCCATAAAAGGCTAGAAACCATCTAGGGAAGTCGATCATGGTATCCAGGGAAGGCTGGAGACCCCTAAATTTGGAATACAGGCCTGGCATCTCGGCATGGAGCATTCTGCCTACAGGAAGTCATCCAATATAACAGATAGAATTGTATGACAACGATGTTCCAACAAAGTTCAAGCTCAGCAAGAAAACACGTGATCTTCAATTACATCTTAATCTTCACTTACAAAAGTCATCTATTACAAAACTTCTTAGTGGATTCCGGCTTTTGGGATTAATTTTAATCCTTGTGACAGCTCAAGAAACACCGTTTTTGTTGATTTGGCATACAGGACAGCCACACACCTCAGTCATGATAAAGAAATCAGGACATTCAGTTGAGAGGATGGCTACCCCAGAAAATTTGATTGAACTTGCAAAGGATGTTCTCAACCCAGTGAGGTGTGAATGGGGGATTGGAACAAAGGATGAATGTGGAGTTGTATTGGCATCATGGACACTGTTGCATAAGGTATGATAGACCAACATTGTGCAAAGTAGATTTTGATTGTTTAGTATGCTCTTTAGCATCTACTTGTTATGCATTGTCAGAATAAAGGAAGGGTAATGTTTCTGGGTTGAGAAAAGAACACCATTTATGATTTCTTCCTAGGAAGGCTTTCATTGTGCTCTTCCAAAATGCAATCAGCACTTTCATTCAAGTTACACAACATTTGTTGAGCACATTGTTTCAGCTCACTTATCACGAGTTCAACTTTCTTGCCCATTTTCTGGTATGCTTCTTCATCGGAATACCATGATATATTAATAACTCATGTCTAATTAAGAATGTCCAATCAAGTCCCTTCAGGGGATTGAAACACTGCAAAAGCATCTCAAAACTCATGATCAAGGTCCACCATCTTGTGGAACTTCTAGCATGACATGGCTGCCTTTTTCATGGCATCAGTCTCTGGCAAATGGTCTTGGATCCGTAACAGATCTAGACAAGTCAAACAGCTTTGCAACAAACTTTGCAACAACCCATATGCCAAAAATAAATCTTGGAGCTGTTTTGGTTTCCAATATGAAGGTTCCGAAGTCACAAAAGATGGCAGAATTGAAGCGGAAAAGGAGGGAGCAATTGTTGGTCAAATCACCCATATGTCAAACTCAAAATCTTGTGGGTAGCCAATCATGGTCTTGTTCAAGGACAAGGAGAAAGAGATGGGCAAAGCAGCTCGAAATGAAAGAGATCAAGAGAAACAACGAAGAAGATAACGAAGGGACAACAAAGGTCACTTTAGATGATTTCACTAGATTTGTTGGTGATCAACGGTCCAAATTTATGGATCAAAGGCAGTTGACATTGGTGGGCGGTCGTCAACAGGAGGGGTGTAGAGACATCCAGATGGTGGTTGGGCAAGCGATGAAGGTACTCAGGGTTGATTTATCTCGGCCCCAGCCCATGCAGAAGTCGACTCGAGATGGCAGTGAGTCGGCGAAGGCACCAAAATGCATCACTTTTGAAGTGATGCGGAAGAAAATGGACGAATTGAGTTCTGTCAACCTTGATACAGACCTCCTGCACGACTCCAGTCTGTAATGTAACCACTCTGAATATTTGCGTCAAAAAGCATCCAATGCTCAAGTCCGGATTCTCAATCAACACCAGACCGCATCAGAGCTAAGGATAACAAGGGAGAATTCTCAGGTGCTTCAATGATAGAATATAAGAATACTCAGTCTCTTGAAGGCAATGGGAATTATGTATTTGTTCATGGACCCTTTGGTTTATGATGACTGTAGATTCAGTATCGTTGTATTCTATCAGTATAGAAATATACTGACCTCAATCTCTTGGGTGTGATGAGAACTGAGGGGAACAAGTGACTAGATATGTGTCCTGTGCTGACAATGATTACAACCACAATGATGTGAACACAGACATGAGATGGTGGTTTAATGCTTGTCCTCTTGACGCTGAGCATCTGTCGATGTATGTTCGATGTGCTTTCTATAGAAGTCAATGCAAATAGCAGTAGTGGCAATGGCATAGGCATATTCATCATTACTCACAGGGCGTTGACCCACCTCAAGGTAGACTGTGTCTAGTGGAGGTATACAAATGTGAGCCATGCAATTGAGAACTTGTGACTGTAGTAAGAGTCAGACCTTGAGGACAGTGGTAATGTTACCGATGGTCATTTCTGCTATATGCACTCATCCTGCTCCCCCTTCTTTGACATGAGCCTCATGTCAGTGCTCTGCTAGATAGAGCTCTTCTTGACATTCTGCCTCTATACTATAAAACCTCACTACCTAGACATCGTGTTCTTGAGGTGAGTGCAAATCTTTCTCTCCAATCAATTATACATATTCAAAACCTTGAAACTTTCACTTGTTGCCTGCTTATTGTGGGTATGAGTACAGGATTCTCTTTCTCTGGTAGTCATGTTCTTTGGCCTAACAAACTTGCCTGCCACTTTCCAGATGATGATGAACAATATCTTCAGGGATCTGATCCTTGCTTTGCTGTGGGTGTGTTCATTTGTATTGGTTTCTCCTTTCCTTTCTCTCTTTTTGGGTCAATCTCGAGTGACTTAATCTTCTTTTGCCATTGTGCATTCAAGTACTCTATCACTGTGTGTAACAAATTTATGACTTAAAAAAAATATCACATGACGTCAAGTCGAAATTTAAATCCAAAGTATTATCCTTGTTCTATTCCAATGTCCACCCAACGTGAGTATGCAAGCGAATAACTATCATATCTAAAACGCAACTCTGGCTTAATAGGTCTCTCTTTGGCTGAGCAACTTGCTCAACTGGATCAAGTGGCACCTGTTGGTGCGTTTATGATACTCGAATACGCAAATTTCGGCTGATTACTACAAGACTTTGACCCAGAGGACTTGGTACCACACGAAAGGGACTCTGATGATGAGGGAAAAACCGTTACCTCAGCGGCTCGTGAACACTATTATGAAGTAGAGTACGTCAACCTGACGATTTTTCAAGAATCGACTCCGCTCATCTTATTCAAGGC
>Ga0153986_1000029_pt1 | contig 37034 bp, 42 predicted proteins | sample TSGA070MetaG_FD_104724 | JGI IMG/M metagenome (GOLD analysis project Ga0153986, IMG submission 104724) | Attine ant fungus gardens microbial communities from Georgia, USA - TSGA070 MetaG | ecosystem: Host-associated > Fungi > Mycelium > Unclassified | place: USA: Georgia, Alexander Wildlife... | reverse complement strand
ACATGATTGAGAACTGTTACTACCTTTTTTTTTGCTTGTCACAGTAAAAATCCCTTTTGCCCCTTTCAGTACAGAAAATCTAGAGAACACAAGAGAGTTGGTAGAAGAGTTTGAGAAAGAAAATAAGAAGGACACAGAAGGAATATTAAGGATGGAAAAGAGAGACAAGGAAAGGATATTTTAAAAAGGAGAACTCCCAGGAAAGTTCACAGCAAAGAAGTTGTATGGATGGGACAACAAGAGGTATGATGAAGAATATTGGGGGAAGTTGGAAAGGAATTGGAAAAAATGGAAACAAACATGAATTCCTTTGGAAATCTTGGAGGAGGGGTAATGTTATAAAAAAAAGGCAATTAAATATTAGAATTGGACAACAGACTAAAAGGTATTTGTAGGATAGTGTAAATATATGTAAATGAGCAAAGTGTATAAGTAGAGTAGCTGAATTGAGCAAAAACTCTATTGAGTTCTCTTTCTAACCTCTGGAAGAGTAACCCTAGGGTTGACACAACCTTAGGAATACTTCAGTCACTTGACACAAGGGTCATATATATCAGACACTCTTACCATTGCACCTCAGTCATCAATCTACATTGTTGACCACTGAGGTGAGACCTGCTAGTTCTATTCTTTACATATACCTAATGACAACATCCTAGACTTACTGTGTAAAAGGTAGTTAGCTGTCAATCTACATTGTTGACCACTAATACTTACTGTGTAAAGTTATTCTTAGCTCCTGTGTTGAAAGGGACAACCAGACACTACTTCTAGGGTACTCAACTGGTCAGGTACTCAGGGAGTAGAGAAACCAGTAGGGTACTTCATGATAGGGAGCCTCTATTTAACCATATGAGCTATGAATGGAGATCCCTCAGCCATCTACACAACTGTACAACATCTGAGGTGAGAAGCCTTACAATCAATAACCTGCCATGTGCTGATGATGTAGTAGTCTATTATTCTTCATCCTGGAATTAACTAAAACTTTTAGAAAATCTCACTTACTTGAAGGAATCCTAAAAGCATGATTGTTCATGAACCAGACAGGTATCTTTGTACCCATACCCATCATATCAAGATGGGCAATTCAATGGTTGAGCTGGTAACAACATATTTATTATTTAATATTGAAATATCAGCTTGAAAAACGTCTCTCAAACCATTCCCTCCACACATTCTCATGATTGTCCTATTGATTGTGTCAGTGTCAACCTTTAGATTGCTTGGATACGGGATCTGAATGGCCTGAAATGGGTCCTACATTCGGCTCGTGGAAGGTGCCACGTTGATAATGGTCAATGATTGAGGCGCGTAGGAACTACTAACATGTGATAAGCAAGCGACAACAAGTAGCGACTGTGTAACGCGTAATCATACGAACGAAGAAAGACGAAGAAAGTTGATCTTCTAGGGCATCACGGCTCTGAGCCCATTCGTTGAGTAGTGGATAATGTCTGCCCCTGGGAAGACCCATTACTCAATATACTGGAGCGGTATTGAAATATGTCATGCAGTCTCGATAATTTCTCCTGTTGACCGGAATTGCCAGACGTGATACTCGCTCGGCGATTCGAAAGTTCAGTTAAGACTTGGGCTTGGGGCTCACGGCGATTAGACTCTAACTCTTGCGGGAAATAAGCTCAGTTATAAGAATATGATTGAATCCACCAACTTGACAGAGTATCTGCAACCGCGACTTCTCTCTCTTGATCTTCTGCCGCGCGGCTCGCAAGGGCTCGTTTGATGTACTTCCGAAAAGCAGGTCCTGTTGACTCCAGCATCTTTTCAACCCGGGTTTTTTTGTGAGGATAGGCCTTCAGGAAATGATGCAGCTCGGTAATGCCTTCTTTGTGCAATGCCCCCGTGGTCTCACTGGATATGTGGCCGATAATTGTGAGAAGCTGTGCATCAGGATCAGGCTCTTCAGCTGCCGGAGAAAACATAGAAGACGAGCTCGGGCTCGTTTGGTGGCTAGTACGCTGGCGGCTGGAGACAGAATCTTGGGGAGAAATGGGCCGCGAAGACACGGGAGACAAAGACCTCGTTTGTGCTTCAGAGCTGATACCACTTCGGCGATTGGCCAGCTCCGAATTGCGAGAAGAATTTGAGTTTAGGATACGATAGACATAAGGGTAGACTATCGTCGCAGACGGGTCATCAAAGGATGCTGACAACAAGTCATAGACGCTATCTCCATGATGTCCTGGACAAAATTAAAAGCAAGGTTCAGAAGCCGGGTGGTAGAACTCACCAACAACATGTTGAATGATGACTTTGATTGTTCTGAGCGGCATATCACCACATGGCACTTTGTTTGTCGCTCGAGCCCGCCACTCATTCGGTGGCACAGATTGCAAGAAATGCTCGATAGAAGGAAACAATTCAACGGGATCAAGATGACCCTCAGCAAGGTCTTGAGGAATGTTTCTTGCCAATTTCCAGACACATTTCAGGACGAGTTCTGCAACTTTGGCTTCTTTGGACTCTGGAAGAGTCGTATGAGCTGGAAAGGGTTTGACAATTTGAAGTAGCAAGGCAAACAATGCACTGTGATAGATTGTAAATGGCGGTTTACGTCAAGAAGATAAATCCAAACCGGAAAATTGACATCCGACGGCCTGTAGCAAATAATCGAAGAATGATCATATTGATGAATCGTGAAAGATCCTTGACCTTCTTCGTGGAGCTATCGTCTGTCTCCAACAGCCGTAGAGTGAGCTCCTCGAGAAGAGAAGTAAGAATTTCAACAGTGAGCGACTCTGCCAGAATACCATGATCACAAAAATTGTTGAGCGTTTGTATTAAATGTTTTGCAAGCCGAAAATTTTCGTCCATCACTAATTCCTCGGACCGTTCGAAGACATGAGCCATTTGGAGTGTGATTGACTCAACAAGACCTTCAGTGTGATCGGCTAGCTCACGGTACTGAGGATTGGACGGACCAACTTCTGGACCTGGAGCGAGAACTCTCTGGATCTTCTTCAAGGCATCGACGCTTCTTGATGGGTCACTGCTCAAGATGGTTGAAATCGTAAGGGTAATATCCTCAGAGCCTTCTGATGATGTCCGAGACTCTGATTGCTCGTGTCGTGTTGGCTCATGAAGTTCTTGGTACATGACCGTCGACGATGGCTCAGGAACGATTTTATATGTCGGTTCTCTAAAAGTAGTCCCCGAAACTGGGTGTAAATTGCTCTTCGGTCGGACAAGTCTAGGTAGTGGCAGACCCTTTCCTCGACCGCGACTAGAAGGAGATGTAGGGACAGGCGAGAAGTGATTTGGACGAGAACCTTGGATGGGAGAATCTGCTCGTGAAATCACAGAAGGCGCAGGCGATGTCGACCTGACTGCAGGGGATGCAGGACGGGCAAGACGCGACATGTTTGTAAGTGAGGGACTAACGGGTCGGGGAAGTCCTCCAGTCAAGCGGCTGACAACCGGATTTGTGATAGATGTTTCGGATCTGTCGTGAGAACTGGGTCCCGGTATACGGCGTAACCGTTCTTCGAGTTGGGCTTTGTCTTTTGGGACAAGTAATCCTACCAAGGACCACACCTTCTCCCCTACCAACGTGTAAGCTTCACTGGAACACATAATCAGTCTTGAGGATGAAAGCAAGAAAGTGGACGTACCTAAGAACATTCAAGGTCGATTTGCGCACTTGGGGATCTTTGTCTGACAAAGCAGAAGCGATGCTAGGGAAAGCTTTGGGGGGGTTGCATGCACCCATGCCCGACTTTTTCAAGATATTTGCAAGTTCATCGAGCGTTCCTTGCCGAGTTTTAGCTACTTTGGCCTTGATTCCATGATCCAACAAGATTTGGAAGACACGGCTGTACGGATAAACCCTGGGAAGGGTCTGGAAGATACGCTGAATACGGATTCGGACGGGCTCTCGTGCATCTCCAAGCTGGCATGGCAGTTAGAACAGGCAAGAGTCACTGAAGATCTAATGCTCACCTTGTGAACCAGAGTTGGTATAAAACACAAAGCTTCACCATCTGACATCTGATAGTTGACGTTACGTAGGAAGTCCAGGATGGCGTCAACCACATCTAAGCACTTAGAAACCAAATTTGATTGTGATTCATGGACTCTGACAGAAACGTATTTCAAAGGCAAGTCAAAATTTGCCAGCCCGACAGCTTCTGTCTCCTCGACTCCACAAGCATTCGAGTAGAAGTCGATTATCATTGACTGACCAGCAATGAAGTCATTGGTGGCGTTGTGATCATGACTAAAGAGACGAGCAACCAAGTCTTTGGAAGCATGTGGTTCCATCTGTACCTGAAGAAGGTCTAAAAGGTCCTTCCTAAGTGGCCCACCCTCGTTGACCCAGCGAGTGGCATCCTTGGCACATCGCAACTGTTTTGCATTTGAGCTCATGCTAACAAAGGGTATGCTTGTAGGTAAGCAAGGGGCCTGTAGTGCCTCAGAAACGAGACCCGGACGCCTCAAACCAACTGTAGGCTTAGATTCTGGGATAACGTCATTCCGTGATTCCGGCCTCGAAGTACCAATGGTTGGGAGCTTTCGCCGAACTCCTCCGATTTTGCTTACGAGCTTAGGCCCCGCTACCGATGAGGCGGATGCGGAGGTGGACTCTGGAGGTGGTGTAGTAGGTTTCTTGGCAGCCGAGACAGAAGGCTTCATATTTGGCTTGCAGACTTGGGGCACGGGTGGTGCAGCCAGTTCTGAGTCAACAGGCCGAATAGCTTGGATAAGAAGGATAGCAGATGCACGAGAAGCAGGCTTCAAGGAGTTGGTTTGTTGTATAACATAGTCAAATCCCATGCATTTTACAAGAGCAGGAAGAAGAGCTTGTGCGGCCTTCCGAACATCGCCGCTACGATCATCAAGATTGGATAATGTGAGTGACACCCAACTTGCGACGTCAAGAGAATGAGACGGCTCATTCTCCTTAAACCAATCAACAATCCAATTCATCAGTGTACCTCGCTGCAGAGGATTTTGTGTCTCTAAACCTGTGGTGATACCGGCTGCCATAGACTCCAAACCAGAGGCTGTAGCAATAGCCTTCAATGTCTGTAAAGCCGCAGCACGGATGGGGACCTTCTGATCAGCCAGAACGGTTGCAATAGGAGCAACGAACAGTCTGACATGCTTCTCAAATGGCTTACCCATTCCCATCGCAATGCGTGATACGATGTCGAGTGCGAGCGACTGAACGGCCTTATTGGTATCCACCACTCTGGCTTTCAATACTTGCCCAATTTCTCCTGATTACATCAAAGTCTTGAGATGACTACTCAACAAGTTTCAAAATGATAACTCACCCATACTCGGTTTCAATCTTTTGTTACTTCCCTGGTCAAGAATTGTTCGTAATCCTTCGAGTGCCTCCTTTTTGGTTTTCCATGCATCGCTTTTCGCATCTGTCAGGATGGTGGTCCCTTTGAGTAGTCCATTGAGATCCACGCGGGGGAACAGATCGTCCAGGGGATCTGTACCAGCTGCTACCTTCCCTGCACCATCTGATGTAGCCGCAATGCTCGTTAGATCCGCAGAACTACGAGTAGGCTCAGGAGCAGGCAGTCCTTCAACTTTATCAAACTCAGTAATGATAGTATTGAGCAGCTGAGGATTTAAGTCTTCAATGAGGTCCCTGATCGCTGAAGATTGGGTCATCAACTTACAAACAGAGGAGACACTGAATTCTACTTACTTGATCCAGCGAACAGTTTGACGGTAACAAGCGCTTTCGTAGCACTAGTGCGAACTTGAGCATTTGAATTCCCAAGCGCAGTCTTCAAAAAATCAATTAGATTCCTGAGTGTTAAACCTGCAATTCCAAACTCCTGTAGGGTTGTGTTTATCCATGTAACTGCATCTGCGAGTACTTTTGGTGCTTTAGTTTTACTCAAAGGTTCGTAAGCTGATTTCTGAAATGAGATTAACCATATAATCTTTCAGTGTCCCAACATACCCTGGCTAAGGACGAATTGAAGGGATGTTTTTTCGGCAAAGGCAATGAGTGTGTCTCCAGCAGGTTTCTTAAGTTTCGAATCACCAAGTTTCTCCGTCAAATGAGGTATACAGAGAGCACAACATGATCGTCCAAACATCGAGCTCTGCTGAGCCATGGTAGTGAAAATCCCGTATATCTTCGACGACACCTAAAAGAGGGTCAGTGTGATAAATGACAGCACAGGATCTGGACGAACCTGGAAATTCTTTTCTGTCCATGCCTTTTTTGCGACAAAACGCACGATAATCTCAGCATCTAAATGCTCCACCTCTTGTTCGACCCACGAGGCCATCTCCTCCAGTGCAACTAGTCGAGTTTTCCAATTCGGATCAACAAAATCCGCAGCAATTTTGGCAGGTATCAACTCGAGGGCAAGATTCTCCGCATCCTCTGCAGTGTGGCTGTACTTGAAAGAATCAAGACCACTCACCAGTAGTGGTAGTGGTAGTGGTGGCTTAGCTTTTCCGTTAACAACAGAAAGCAGAGGTTTCTTGACAACGTGTGACGAAGACACTGAAGATGCACCACCCGCAGCTGATTCTAGAGGTACCTTCTTGACCTGTAGAGATAAGGTCACTTTTTGGTAAATTCAAGTCTCTCACTCACCGCAAGGCGAGTAGGAGATTTACCGAGAAGTTTCTTCGGTGGATCATCGTCAGGAAGCAAGGAATTGGTTTGACTTGGTGGAAATGTCATATTTTCTTCAGATTTTGGTAAGCTCGGCTTAACTTTGGCCGACACGACATTCTTTCCCGTAGCGGCAGGGGCATGGACACGAGGTGCAGATACTACACCTGCCTTGCATTTGACTATAGCCTTTTCGTAGGCCTCTTTCACTTTTGCCTTGCGCACGTCCGCTACATTCTCCATGATTGCATTAAGGGGTCGCTCCCCCACCATCTTCATCAGTGTCCCAAGGCAAGCAGCTGCCTCATTTCGAGCGCCTTCGAAGCCATCCTCTAGTAATGTCGCAAGATTCTCTGCTAGTGGTTTGATCTCAACAAGCGATACGAGTGTTTTGCTTGTAGCTAGGCAACGTCCCAAGAATCGAAGGGTGCCTTCCTTCACTTGAGGATTCTTGTTTGACAGGGCAGATACGATATCTGGGAGTATTTCAGTGATCGTTGTCTGAGATAGATAAGTATCGGTAATATGACAGACAAAAACCATACGATTACCGTTTCAAAAACTGCATCAAGTGCATCTCCAATAGCATCCGTGATATTGGCTTTCCTTTCTTTCAGTCGTTCAAGCATAGGCGGGACAAGCGATCCCCGATGTTTTGCAAACGCACTCGACAGCCCCTTAGCCAATTCCTCCAAGCAGCTGGCAGCGATCATTACACAGTTGACATTAACATCTTTATGGATACAAGTTGCCAGAGATTTTGCCAACTCTCCCATATCAGGAGAATCCTTGATTCGTGGCGTCGCCTTGACTAAAGTCTGCAGGTCATCCAACGCCTCCTTTCGTTCTTTCCATTTACTAGATTTCAAGTTGCTGTGAAAATCTTTTGCCATCTTTGGCACAATGTCGACTTCCTCGGCAAATGCACGTGGATCAAATTCTTCAGCTGCTATAGAATGAATGAATAACATAAGTCCAAGTTCCCAGAAGTTGACGACATACGAGCTGCCTCGCCCTCTTGCTCTTCTGAGGTCGCAACTTGACTTGCTTCCCGTGCTTGTGCCCTCGTCAGCCTTTCAGGTTTGACCATTCCCTTACCCCTACCCTCCTTCTCCATATTCTCAAACGCCTCTTTAAGTTCTTTGATTTGGACTGGCTTTAGATCATTGAGCCAAGGTTCGATGCCAGAACCCATATACTGATATAACAAACGTGTGAGATTTGTGCCTTCTGCGCGGACTGCTTTATCGCTGTGAGCAAATATTTTTGGTAATACTTTCAGGATTGGCGGGAGAGGTATGACTTGGAGACCGAAATTCCTTAACAGGACCAACTTCAATAGGCGACTTCTCGACAGCAGAATGACACTTGCCTGATGGCCTCATTCAAGGCAATTACCGAGCCCGTAACCACTTTCGGTTGTTTCGACGATAATCCTACAAGAACATTTTCCTACACTGGATTAACTCCGGTGAGTTTAACCAACCGATGAATTCACATACGACGACCCCAGCACCACTATTCTCGACTTCTACATACTGTAAAATTAATTCGAGTGCGTGATTTCTTGTTCCTGCCCGCGTAGAGCCTAAGCATTTGTCCACTAGCGCAGGCACAACGATGTCTCTTGTTTCAACTGCAGTTTCACCAGCAAATTTGATGAGTGAAACCAGACATTCGACTCCTTTCTCTTGTGCAACTGCATTGGCATCAGTGACTATTTTTTTCAGTAAATCGGGGTTGGAGATATATGGATTGAACACGGGATCGGTATCCGAGGCAGACGTTTGAAAAGACTTGATGAGCGATTCATATGCGCTAACACGAGCCTTCCAGTTCTTGTGTACGAGTCGATCTGCAATAGGAAGAACACTCAAGTCTTCATCGAGTGGTTGGGTATCATCCATAGGCACCTGATATAGGCGGTAAAACAAGCAATTGTCACCGTTCCAGCGTGCCTCTTTTGATACACGTGATATGTGACGTGACAACGAGTTTAATTAGTGTTTAATTAGTCTTCCTCGTGTATTCATAGTAGACCTAGTGGATCTCTCGTCAGAACTGTTTCCTTGGCTCTTTTAATCCTATGTGAGTTACTCGAAACCTCGAAAATACTTTTCTATACAGTGTGCCGTCGTCATTCATTGTGAACTATATATAGCTCTTAGGGATCGACTGATTTTAGTCCTCCCTCTGTTGTAAAATCGGAGAATGGTTTGACTTGGAATGACCAAAAATTATTCCTTTGCAAACCAGTGAAGTTGTACAATGGACTACTAAGTTATATAGTCAATAAAAATTATTTAGAAAGTTCTCGAAGCTATGACGTCAGCTCGATATTCCAACACCCTCCACCATGGACTGTGATTCCAAAGCTCATACCACTTGCATGCTGTGCTCTAATGTTCAAGAAAGGGTCCAGGATGTATTGAGTAACACAAACCCGGGTTCTACATCATGCTTACCAACCAGAACCTTTTCGAGCACTGCGACTGGTTATGTAGGTATAGATCTCGAAAGATCCTTGACGTTGCCAACTTCCTATCGGAATCTGTTATCGAAATCAGAAAAGAATCAGAAAAGCAGGGACACGATTCTTACCAAGTTTGGGTTACGGAAACTTGGCACATAGCACTGTTTTCCATTTTCTGGGCTTCGATAGTGAAGCTTGCGATCGGCTAGCAGATTTGGTGATATTCCGTTTCTGTTCATATATTCAATGTCCTATAATCAATCATCAATTATTTATCAAACCGCTCAATTAATTTCTTGAGCTCAACTCTCAATCACGATAGATATCTCCGAAGGAAACATTAAAGGCTGGAACAACATCAGGCGAATTTTGTTCATAATTTTTCAATTCGCCTCTAGAAATGACCCATGTGTGATGAGATACGATCTCACGTCCACATCAATCAACGAACCAGATATCGTCAAATCAGAGATGAGGCTGGCCACCTCGACCAACCATTGACCTTGACTGGTCTTTCAAATCAATGAGGCTTCAGCCTGGTGCAGGGACCCGCTCTACGAATGAGTTCCTGTTTGATGGTAGGCAGATAAATTGATCCTGATACCGGAGCCAACACTGTATGTGGCATGTACATTTTTGTCTTTTGTCGACAAAACAAAAGAGGCCAAGCCAAGTCCGGCTGAAAGTCACACTGATCATCACGAATCTCTGCCTACATCATTATTTTTTTTGCTGGATGCTGGGCGTCGCAATCATTTACAGTCAGCTAATGGATGCCCTGCAGAAATTGTATTACAAAAGTAGATCAATGCTCTTGTAGTGCTGGTCTTAAATCCAGGTCCAATTACCAGTTTTTATGACTGATAGAATGAAATTCAATTGGGACCACCCGAAAGCTACCATACAGTCGGACATACAGTCGGACCCAAAGATTTCACTGCACTGATGACATAATTAAGTTTGTCCCGTCCTTGTCTCTCTGACACCCATGCACAAATTCCAAGGACTATATAGAAGAATGACAGGAGAGCATGTAGTGTCGCTTCCAGTTCACTGAAGAACGGAGTGATTAGTGGCATGGTTATCAAAATTCTCCGATCAATGATTGCGATGTAACTAGCCAGAAACCACACGAGGATGTCGATCACTTCCGACTTGCAAGAGCTATCCCTATCTTGCCAACAAGGTCTAAAATAGTATCGACTTCCTCGTCCGCGACAGTAACGGCCAGCTTGTCTCTTTGCTCCATGGTTGCATGATGCCGTTGCGCAGCAGCGTCACGCTCACTTATCATGTTGAGATTGTGATAGACGACTGAAATGAAATATTGAATGTCTTGCAAAGCCTCCAACATAATAAGACCCTCGTAATCCTTCTCTGCGGCCAACAAGTAAGGCAAAGCTTCTTTGAGACTGTCAACTGTACCATGAGGATCAGATTTATATGGACTGCTTGTGGAGCTTAGCTCAACTTACGATTTGATCCACCCGAGGCGATGATAGCTCGTGCCAGAGTGAAGGAGGCAAAACCCCGTTGCTCGGGATCTTTCCCACAGATGATCTATTAAGGGTGTCATTTAGCACAATTGGCTTATTGAAAAAGGGTTCACCTGGGGCATGATGTCATCAACCAATGCGCGAGACCGTCTCGACATCCCGAACTCCAATCCGACATCAGCCAGAAGAATGATCCCCGTCCTATACTCATGCAATCTAAATAAATATTCTGAATGCCAAAGCGCTTTGAGCAAGTGCTCCATTCCATTTGTGGCTTGTCCGCACTTCTAGATCGACATTAATCTCAGGTCATCACGCATACCAGAAAAGCATACTCTCAGTTTAAGAACTTCACCCAGTGCCTCGTGGATCTTCGCCCTCGGAGGTCCTTCATAATTGAGGTCGAAGTATTTCATGTTGTGATATCCAACCGGTCTGCGGACAAGCAGTACCTCTTGGTACAGCCGCTTTTGTCCTCTGCAAATGATGATGACACATTCCGTAGAGGAAGCGGTAAACCTACCGTCGCATGGCTCGTAAGGCCAGTATATTCCAGATTGCGCGAGCCCAAAATCCATAGTCATCCATGCTCAGGCCGCTCCAGACAGCTGGGTCGAGAAGGTTACGTATGCTCTGGTCATATAAGCCCATCCGAGCATTCTACAGGTCCAGTCTAATTTACCAGGGGAGTGATTGATGAAAAAACTACTCTACACACCTGATCCGCGCGGTTCAACACAATTGATAGTCTCATTTCATCCGATGTTCCAAGCGGAGCGAAAGCCATGATCATATTCTCCTCGATTGTTGCGAGTTTGTCGCACCCTTTTGGATCAAAGGATTGATTCAGCTTTCCTTCTATGTAGGCTTTGATGCACACCTGTCAATCTCCAAACAATTGATTGGACTGTATGCTGAACCCATAGCTCTTCTTCAGGAGGGGACATCAACTGAACGTCAATCCAATGGTCCTGTACGCCGATCGCTTGCATAAGTTTGTTGAAGGCCATACCGATGGGTTGATCCTGTCCTTCGTGTCAAAACAGATTCATTGCCTGAATGGATGATCTTCTGTACACACATCTGATAGTTTGTTAACGTCATAGAATACTTCGAGAGGATGAAGATCGGGTTGTATTTCGTTTGGCGTTGGTCCCTGTTTTGACGAGGGAAGTCGATGAAGCATACTACAGTGACGAATCTCGAACTCGAGAGCCGAAGAGGTTGCCAATAGGACATACCTGACACAATTTTGGAGTGTTACTCGATCGCCACTGGTCCTTGAAACGGTTATGGCCTCCGATAACAACTGTGCAAGTCGTATTGGATATCACCTAATGCCTGATGAACACTTACCTTGCGAGCTGCATCATACTCTCTGTGTATATAATGCATCCTCACTAAATTCAAAAGTGCGTGTTGTCGGAGTCCTCTGTGAACATTGACTGAGGTGTAAAGACAGGGTACAATTGGCCTCACGAATCATTGTTGTGGTTGAATTGTTGTTCAAAAAATCGTCGAAGATTTTCGATGGCCAGATTTTCATCTCCCACCGCAAGGCCCTTCTCCCAGCTGAGATGTGCGTATGAGATCCATGCAACTCAGGAAATAGTGCACCTACGACTCAAAGGATTCTGGTTTGGCCCATGCCTTCTTGTCTACGTGTGTTCTGAATAGAATGGTGTCTGTCATCCATATATATATCAAGCTTATGAATTTTATCCAAACCATTCACTGACCATTTGTGAGTTGTTCCTTAAGAATGACGTCATACCCAGCGGCCAGGTCCCCACCAATCCAGCTTTGGTAATCTTTCTGCAGCTTTACCACGCCAGAGAAAGACAATTTGATGAAGCTCACGACGCAACGGCGACAAAAGTATCCAAAGAGAGATCTACGCATCTGCTATGCCTTGAATAAATCAATAATACAATCTGAGCAGTGGACCCACAAAGATAGGGTTGTCCTAGAAGAAGATCAATTTTTGTCAATTTTATTCTTTGGAGGAACCATCACCTACATCTGCAGACTTCTCTACGAACAAAATCGGAATGCCTTGGCCAGCCATCAGCATATTTATTTCTGGTATTGAGATCATAAACTCACTAGAAAAAAACATTGTGAGATTGTCCGGCGTGTCCAGTGTTCCTGGCTGTCGACACATAAGCGCCAGTACTTAAACACTTTGAATCAATTATCACCATTGAACGTGCATTGGCGAGAAAGGCCCGACAAGTCTCAAGTTCTGCACGGGGACCAGACGCGATTTCCTGAATCACTTCAAGATAGGACTTTGGTTGGCAGACCTGGATACCATTCAAAGAGTTGAAATAGAAACAGAAGGACAACAGAGGTTGAGTACTTCGGATATCTCGTTCAGAAGACAGCGGTAGAGGTGGAGTGTGAACGGGGGCGGGAAGTCTTTATGCTGGACATCCTTGAATGCAAGGGATAGAATAACCAATAAGCCTATATGGTGTGGTCTCACAGCGTGGTCCGTTGGCGGCGGAACGTCGTCCATTTGTTAATTTGTTAGAGCCTGTTCTAAGTCTGAGGTGGCTGTGTTGATTTTCTTTCGCCGATTACGTTCGTCTTGCATGCCAGCCCAAGGCAAGCGGCCAGCAAAACCTGCCAAGCAGGTGAATAACGATGATTTTGCCATGCCCAGACTCATGTACTCTCGACAGGTGTCACTGAAAAAGCACAAAGTAACACATAATTCTTTCACAAGAAAGCCACAAAGTACAGGAAACAAAACTTACAAGGGAAAAGGAAAGGCATTGGAGAGAAAATATATTCCAATACCTACAAATGAAGCAACCGATGAGGGAATACAGTTATCGGACCAAGACCTAGACGTTTTACGCAGTGCTTCATTTCTCGAGCAACTTGACTACAAAGGTATCGCAAGGTCAGGCCCTTTGGAACCGCTTCGTCTGAGTCTAGCTTCATTTTCGCCAACTCAGGAGCAAAATTGAGCTTGAACGACTACATCAACTCAACAAGCCTATCCGTGCAGCACGCAAACATGACGACCTTCCATCCTTGAGCTCCAGTGACGACGAGGGCTCCGAGGCAGAAAGCGTCGCATCCGATAGTGAAGAATCTAATCAAAATTTATTCTCCGGGGACAAAATGAACGTATCACGACTTGAACTTGATTCGGACGCCGAAATGCCCTATGAACAGCTGCCCCGCAAACGGTACACTTCATGGAGCGATGAGGGGGAAACTCGAACCAAGAAGATCAAAGGATTACCTATCAAGCTCCCGGACGGTACAATAAGAAAGAGTGCAAAGGTACTCGTAATGTCCGATCTCGAGCAGTCTTCAGACGAAAGTGAAGAGGAGGCTTTACTTCGGAAACCAGAAACGAACGTGGAGGATATCACGACCGGTGCACGGTTTGGACGTGCCGCTATAGCTGATGTCATAACCAAGTCTTCTAAAAGTGAACGAGTTGAGGCTGCCAAAGAACAGATTGCAAGTATATGCCAGGAAATCCTAGCTGAGCCAGAGAATAGTGTACGTAAATTTTGTCTCTTATTGCCTGGGCTCAAGCTCTAATACTCAATGTAAGTTGGGTCTTCTGCGCCGACTGCATACATTCTCATTACGCGAGATCAAGACGCCGACTCAAACCAAACCGATTCCTAATGATTCTATCATTCGCAAACTTACCTTCCTGTCTCAACTGACCATTTTCAAGGACATTATACCTGGATACCGAATACGGCCATTTACAGACAAGGAGAAGGCCGAGAAAGTCAGTTCAATGGTTGCTCGGACTCGTGAATGGGAACAAGGTCTTGTTGTCGTATATCAATCCTATCTACGCTCACTCGAGATTGAAATCAAAGGCAAGTCTTGTCTGTGGATATGACCCGCAAAACATAAGTTACATTTATCACTAGAGCGTACTAAGCTTGCTGAGACAGCTTTGTCTTGCGTGTGTACTCTTTTGGCAGAAGTCAGCCACTTCAACTTCAGCGTCAATCTCATTTCATGCATCGTAGCAAAACTAAGTCGAAAGTCTTGGGATAGGGTCAGCCTCTTTGTTTATTCTCATACATGTACTGCTGACTGTTGGCGTTCCTTGGTCAATCCTTTCATAGTCCTCGGAACTTTGCATCAGCACCATAAATAAGGTCTTCCGAGAGGATTTGACCGGCTCTACTTCCCTGGAAATCGTACGGATGCTGAACCGTATGATCAAAGAATGTGGATTTTCAATCCATCCAAACGTGCTCTCATGTCTGCTGCACCTCCGGCTTCGGACCGAACTTGGGGTACGAGCGTCTGATACAAAAGTAGAAAAGGAAGGACAGAATACTCGGGATCAGCGCCGCTGGAAGGGTAAAAAGGCCGAGCAGCCTTACCTCAGCAAGAAGGCAAAGAAGGCACTAAAGGAAAAGAAGGAAATAGATAAGGAGATGCACGAAGCAGAAGCTGAGGTTGACAAAGAAGAACGGGCGACAAGAGTAAGTCATCAGACTCGACCTCTACCTCCCATTTGGAACTATTGCGAGCCATGTTCCACTGTTCCAAATACAGATTGGAGTGATTGCTGATGCTCAATGCAGCAAACGGAGACACTGAAACTTGTATTCGCTCTCTACTTCCGGATTATCAAACATCCTCGGCCAAGCCCACTCTTACCGGCGGCCTTGGCAGGCATTGGAAAGTTTGCGCATCTCGTCAACATTGATTTCTTCCAAGACCTCATGAAGGTTCTCAAAGACCTGATTTCATTGGACAACGATGACATGAGAAATGCCGAAGAGGTTGTGAAACCAATAAAGGATTTCAGAAATGCCCAACACCGACTACACTGCATTAACACAGCGTTTGAGTTGCTCTCCGGACAAGGTGAGAAATTACCCTGGTCATTGTTCTTGCTGACTCATTTCTGATCAATCATTTGCCTGTTGGGTATCATGAAAATGACGGTCTACTGGTGTTCTCATCTACAGGCGAAGCACTTAACATTGATCTAGACGACTTCATCACCCAGTTATACGGAATGATCCTCCCTTTGAGTCTGATGGGTGACATCGAGTCTTCATCAGTACCAGCTGAGACAAGTAACCTCTCAATCTCATCACCACCGCCATCCATCTCCGATCTCCTCTTCCACGCTCTGCGAATAATTTTTCCTCCTCGGACCGGAGGGGCGGCGGCGGCGGCTCCTCCTTGGCGGTCCGCAGCTTTCTCCAAAAGACTCCTCATAGCATCACTGCACTGGCCTCGAACTTCGGTGCTTCGGGCCTTGAACCTTGTCCACGACCTGATCGCGAAAAATCCGAAACTGGAGACTCTATTATTTGCAGAAGACCACATCTTCGATGGTATCTATCGTGGTGATGTTGATGATCCCCAACTTTGTCATCCATATGGTACTGCGTTTTGGGAGCTCCAGGTCCTTGCAACGTATCACATGGACTGTAGTGTACGCGTTGCGGCGGAAAAGTTGCTCAGTTTGGCGGTGAACACGTCGTTACATCCCTCGGATGATCGGTGCGGTAGTTATTAGCCCTCTTTTGTGAGGGGATCAGATGCTCATCGGTTTCCTGATGAAAGAAAGGGAAAAACAAAGCGGGTACCTAAGTCAAGGGATAGCCACCGCTTAAGTTGTAAAGGCTTCCCACATGATCAGATTGTTAGAGATATCCCTTAAATTTAGGTCGAAGCCTGATCCAAAAATGGATAATCATATTGGATGATGATCGAGGGTGGTTTGGCATCCCGAGCATTAGTGTGTGTATCATCATCAATGGACAGCACGGGTTTTCTTAAAGATAGAAATACATGGTGTTGGGGGCAGGCACTGGAGGGGGGGTGGAAAAAGTCATAACAAAATTGATGGAAATACAATAGAATATAACTAGTGCTACTAGAGATAAGAATGCTTCATTGGAAGTGATGTAGTTGAAAAAAAATATTACCGAAGTGGCCGATACAATAAGAATTATGAACAATATGATGCGAGGGATGGATAAGGTTGTGTTGTGATGAATAGATAGCTTGATTAATAACCCAATTTGAAAACCAACGGAAAGGGCATGAATCACCAGGACTAGAACACAGATGAGAAGCACAGCGTCGTGAGCAGGAGCGGGAGGAGAAGAGGAAGTTACGTCCTCAGTAAGATGAACCAGCGCGTAAGAACGAATACTTGAGAAAACCTATAAATTGAGCCGAAGGCACTGGGTTACCCGATGTTCTGTCCAGTTCATAAATTATAGATAACAGAGACACATCGTCAATGATAATTTCCTGCAAGATAGTGGTGGCAGAACCTATACATATGAGAGGGAATAAGCATTGGTTATGAGGAGAATTGGGAGACATACGGGGATCAAGCCATCGACAGCGATTTAGGTGAGATTCCGGTATAAAAACGTTGACGGCACCCTGAGTCATATCAGCTACCTCGAGGGCAGCGATATCTTCAGAAACGATAGTACTACCGACACAAGTTTTGGTGATGCACTTCGCAGAAGATGACCAGGCAAGTGAGAAACAGATGCTGGCCGAAAAACCGTGAAAAGTGGGCAGATAGTTGACGTCGTGGGTATTGGATAGGCTGAGGCGAATTTTGAGTTGGAGGGGTTCATAAGGCAAGTTGGGGGGAATAAGCGCGTCTGTTCTGATGACGAAAGGAGACATGCCATTGGCCGTCAGACGGATGGCACGGACTCGAGTGGGATACTTGTATACAGAGGACGAGCTATCGCCATCGACAGAGAGATCACCGCGCATAGGCTGCAGTTGTGAGTAGGAAGTTGAGAAGGTGGAGTAATCGTCATGGAAAGATGTGTGATATGATGGGGCTGAGGACACTGGGTTCTCGTTTGGGCCTGACGAGTACTGAAGACCAACCCTGAGGTCAAGCTGATGGGTAGGGAGATGGTCAGGGTCGGGCAAGAATTGATTGTGAGGCTCAGGAGGGGAGAAATCAGGGGAAGCGGACTTGGAGGAATAGTCATCCAAGTCGTCAAAGTCCATCGGTATGAGCCCGCTAGACCAACTGTGGTCTTCAAGCTTGATATTTGAACCAGCAGAGGGGCTAACGTCGGCAAGTTCTTCACCGCCTGCGACGAGCTGGTATTCTAAGACGTAGAGGTAAAAAAGGTGAAGAGAGAGGGAGATAGAGACCCTACCTGGTTCTCCCTTCCACATGTTACGAAGAACCTGGATATGGCTTGCAACCTGCTTCTTGGTGCGCGAGACACCATGCCTTGCGAGGTGGTCGGTGAGGAACTGGTTACGCCATCGACTCCTGCCCTGGGTCTGGGGGTATGTTGCATAGGGAGAAGTCCAGTAATCATATAAACCTTGTTGGGGGAGAAGAGAGATGAGGGTCTTTGACCAAGGGAAGAAGAAAAAAGGAACCTTGAACAAATATTTTCTCGACGGACTCGGGCCATACCTCGGCACCACTGCCGTCCTTGAGGAGTTTACGGTGTTTGCGTTGGGGTGTGAGAGGCTTTGAATCTGAAAGAGGGGGAAGATGGAGGGGGAAAGGCATGGGGGTTGTAACAGAGGAAAGTGGGATACATGGCCGTTATATAGTGAAACTGTTTTGCTTGGAATCTGGCCAGGATATGGCCAAAGCAAGATCCGAGATGGGGGCAACCAATCGGGAAGGTGGGAACCGGGAGTTTGGAGATAGACCAGCAGTACGATTTAGCGGAAGCAACCCAGATCTGGATCGGGGATGGCAGAACATGGCGCCATCGTCTTTTGCGGCGATCTGGAAGGACCGGTGGAGAGAACCAGAGTGCGCAGGACGAGGCGGTGTGGCAGAACGGTCTTTGAAATTTCCAAAAGAGGCAGTGACCAACGGAAGGCGGACGGAGGACGGAGGCTGGGAAGGGAAGAAGCTGGGAGCAGCTGCCGGGTTGGGCGCCGGTGCCGGGGGACACATGGGATGCGAGGAGATTTTGGGGCCCGATGGGATGACTGGAAAGGGCAGGAGAGACCCAGGGGATCGGTACGGCCAGATGGGGAAGGCGTGGGAATGTGCCCTGGAGTGGTCCCGTTGTGTGACAGTGTGACAGAGAATGTCGCTCACTCAGCAGTGGCTGCGCGACAAAGCAGCGTTGTACAATAATCCAGGGCTTGTCTACACCCATCTCACTGCTGCTCTCACTTCCTGTCCTCCACTTCGCCCAAAACTCGATGTATACAGTCCGTAGCTTTGTTTCTTGTAGCCACCATCTCTGATATTTCCAGCAGCTTTTGACGACGGACGCTCTCACCTGCTCCTCTGTTTGCACGGCCTCCTGCCCATTACCTATCGCCGCACCCAGTACAACATCCCCGTCGCACTCTGGATCACCCGCGATTACCCCCTTCACCCTCCCATCGTCTATGTTGTCCCATCTCCAGACCTTCTTGTCAAGCCAGGACCCACTATCGACCCCAGTGGCCGCTGCAACCTCGAGTATATACAGAACTGGCAACGCAAGTGCGAGGTACTGTTCCCCAATCTGTGTCTGTCTTCTCTAATGTCATCTGCAGGGATGCAGTCTTGTTGATCTCCTCAACATCATGACCACCTGCTTTTCACAGGAGCCACCCCTCTATGCCAGAGCTCGTCTAGTAGGCTTCTGTTGCATCTTGTCCTGTCCTGTCCTGATCGACACAGCCCACCGCCACAACACACAGTCCACCGCCGCCACCACCACCTCCTCCACCACCTCCTCCTCCTCCTCCATCATCCAGGCCAGGGCCACTTCCCAACCTTCTCGATGAGGATACCCCAGACATGGTCCGCTCAGAAGTCACTCCTCCCCGTCCACCCAATCCAGAGACACTCAGCCTTCATTCAAAAGTCCATGCCAAACTCGTTTCAGAACTTACTTCATCAACTCACATCACTGCCCTTGATGCAGAGCGCCTCCAGGCTCATCGGACAGACCTACTTGCAGGCGGACCCGCTATTCGTGACGAAATGGCCCGACTTGAAGCCGTAAGAGATGTCTGTCACATTGTCGCCGACAGGACGCGACGTACCGTCCAACAAGCTGAATCTTTCCTGTCCGATCTGCGCCATAAAGGTGACCCCGAGGTCGACGAACTAGTTTGTGCTACTAGTATCGTCCACGATCAGTTAAGCTAGGTGCTTTGTCAGTCTTTGACACTAACTCAGCGCCCTTCCACAGACTTATTAATCTCGTGGCAGAAGACAATGCAATTGAGAATGCAATATACCATCTTCATCGGGCTCTCAACGCCGGTCGTATTGATCTGGAAAAGTTTCTCAGGGCAAGTGTGGATCGCTTTTGAATATGGGTAGATGGCTGATTTCTCCTGGTCGGTCAGGCTATCCGATCACTTGCAGAAGAGCAGTTCATGAAACGGGCCCTCATTGATAAGATCCGGTCTGGCCTTGCTACGGTTGACTGAGCGTTGTCGAGATAGGTAACAAGGGGATCCCCAGTTTTCGCAGAGGATTCATGGTATCTTAGCCAACATATCCACTGCGATTCTGACGTCTAATCTTAATATTGTTTCGTCTCAATATCTTTGCGCTGATAAATACTCCGAGGATAGACCTCGGAAATCCTTGATGGATTTTTTACCTTCCCTAACCGTTTCTCCGTGGGCATCACTTTCCCCGCTCGTCTCCTTATCCCGTATTCAGGTACTTGCGAGTCTCCGTAGGACCGTCATGCGTATCATACAATTGGATTGTCTCTCATTCACTGAGAAACCAAAACCCGGTTTTACTTGCATGTTGCATGGCATCGCTCATGTCCCAAGCCGCTCCCCGAATCGGGCTATTCTGAAATCTGGTTGTTAAGGTGTTCTTCGGTTTCCCTTCCCATTTTGCCAATGTGGATGACAAGACGTAATGGCCTTGGGCAATATTGCCGAAACATGACGAAATCTCCATAACCGCCGACTCAAACGTCTTTTGTTTTCCAAGTCCTGTATGAAGGGTAATCACAACGTATAGTACAGTACACTGCCTTCTCGGGAATGAAAGAATGTTCTTAACATTCTTGACATCATGACTGTCATGTGATTACGCTCTTGCTAAATATACATCAGCCATTCGCAAGGCTTCATTGAGCATCTCCCCCTGGGTGTAGCCTACCATTCATGCTCAAAAGTGTGTATAGTCAGAGTGCCTTTGGGGGACATGCACACAGCGACGTGCACATATAGGGGGGATTAAGTTACGTCAACATCATCCATAAAGTGACCGAATTTACGACAAATGCAGTGCAAAACTGTGACCTGCTCCGGCCAACAACTCTGTCTCGCCACCGAGGGGCTAGATCCTGAAAAGGTTCCGAGGCATAAGTGAGTGCTAGTGGCTTTCTGCGCCACCCGGTATCTAATTCATTAGCTACAACATCATCGATAATAATAATAACCTATGAACAACGTCATATCTTCGTCATCACACTTCCTCTCCCCTAGACACAGTTTTCTATCGTATGTGTTAGATGTATACGCGAACATTTTTTCCGGCATTGCGACTGACCGATGACCCCGTTGATAACGTCATGGTATGCCGCAGATTCTGTTTCACCCGTGTTCAGCTGAGATCCTCATTCAATTGACAATTGATGGTGACGAATGTATCATGATAAATGATGATGTAATAATACAAAAGCGAATAAACAAGATGAAGATAAGCTGAAGATAAGCTATACGCTTGCATAACTCCCCACCCCACCCTGCATGTCTCGAAACTCTGTCTTTTCAAATCTTCGATTATCAAAAATTCGGCACTGCCTTAAAAATGTTCACGGATATGCAACCCAGGCACAAGTTTACTTTTGGGCTCACCCCTGACATAAGGGGCACAACCCTCACCAAACTGACTCAATCCACACACACATGCACGAGTTGAAATCTCCACAAGATGTTCCGAATGGAACTATCACCGTAAACCCAACATTCCGAAATACCTTCTTTCTTTCATCGACGAGCCACTTATAGCTCCGCCAGCCTCAACTAGCGGATGAAACACTCAAATGTAATAGAACTGTAATAGGCGGATGCCAGAACTAGTTTAGTCGTTTTTGAAATTGATTGCCGTCAATCTGACTTTCTGAACATCGAAGCTTCTCGCCAATCGGAGTTCTATAAAGTTGGATCCCCCTCTAGATCTCGCTTGAAGACACGAGCTTTTAACGGCATCGACCAACCTCCGAATCGTTCGCATCTCACATGTCCATAAAGTGACATTAAAAATAACTCACCAATTAAGTCTGCTACAATGAAACGGGGCGCCCGCCATCTCGTGATTGGGGAGAGCGGTGTGTCTTAAATATCAGGCCTCCGTAATGTTTTTTGGTCCTTGACCTGATCACATGTCGGCACCAACTTCTCCGAGTATACCATGTAGTATACCATGTATACAAGTGACACCTCTTACTGGGACAAATTTGACATACTTACTGGATCTGCCTTCATAGGAACCAAAACACTCGAGTTGAGGCTTCGTGACAATATTAAGTGGCAAGTCCTGTAAGAACGATACGTAGATTATAGATCTTAAATGTTAAGTGAAGCAAAAATATACAAGCAAGCTCATTGAAGAAAAATGGTGTATCTAGTCTCCCTTTGACCCAGGTCTTTGATTTGCAGAGGCATCCGAGAGAAAGGGCTGATTCGTCAAGAAGATCTGAAAGAAATAGCTAACCACGTAGGCTGCCATTTGTTAAACCAGAATATTTGGCAGTTACGATCGACCAGCAGGTGTCTTGGGCGAGGCATATGGGGACATGGCGTCCGACTCAATACCCTCAAAACGCCTGCTTCTACTTGACCCAACCCATCTCCAGACACGTAATTCATCACCCCCTTCAACTTCTTCAATATTCACGCGGACGTTGGCATTTCCCTCTACGACCCTTTCCACTCGATCCCAGAGTCTCTTCCTCATAGAAACAGAATGTTCTTCCTGTAAGATCAAGTCCCTTAGTTGCAAGGATGATAGGTAAGGTTGCGCGGCAGTGACTGGGTCAACATGATGTGCAAATTCTTGGTTCCGGAGTGTGTCTAATGCAATTTGAACCAATTCTCCGACCCGTCGGGATTCTGATTTATTACGGACGTAGCGAAGCCTGGTAATGATTGCGCCAAGGATCAGTGTAAAAGTCACTATAGGAGACAGTATTAAGTGACCAGCAAGGAAGCTGAATTGGGATGACAAACCAAATACTGTTGATTTCCATTCAGCCCACACTTTCCTAGCTCTGACGAGAAGCGCACAGCCCCAAGTAAATTCAGGTGTTTTGTGCGCCAAGTACTGATGACCCCTGATTTTTAAACTATTAATCGTGAGCAAAGAATGAAATGTCTACCACTCACTCAGCATCTTCACCAATGATAACACCGCCCCATCGCACTAGTTCTCGAATGCTATCATTGAAAGTATCTTCGAAGGCAGGTAGCATTTTTACCTATGATGACACGTCAGTTTGCTTCTCTGGAAACTCGAGTACGACCGTACAAAAGTTTTCTTCCTCATCAAGGTTTTCAGCTCCGAAAGTTCAACACCCCATTTTTTGGCTTCGCCACCGTCAGACTCTTTGACGTATTTTTCTATTACTTTGCCGCCAGCACACACACGTTTACCATGCTCTTTTCCCAGCATATTTTCGATATTCCTTCCCAGTACACCGATCAAGCGTCTACGGTTTGGATCTTCCAGGCAGCGCGGCGGAAGAGCTATGCTACCGAAGCCAGGTAGACCATTGAGAGAATCGGACAAGAGACCCCATGCGACTTCTGGAAGGGACGACGCAGTGGCAAAGGACACGTTCGACGCAGAGGGTGGCGTTGGCATGAAGAAAACTAAAGGATTGGGATGGAGGAGGTAGCCTGTGTCACAAGATATACTATATTGAGAGCATGTAGCATGCTCAGGACAAGGTGTGCAAGATTCAGGTTCTGGAATTGGAAGTAAAGGCGGAAGGGGGCAAACCGTCAGGTCCTGTCCACCTGCTGAAGTATTGGGACGTAATGTAGTCCGATTCTGGCGATTGCATTCCCTGACCAAAAGACGGCGTGCCTTCAAATTCTCGACCATTTGACTAGTTCTAGTTCCAGTGTCACAGTAACCGATCACCGAGGATTGAACCTTATAGTCATGGACATGGTAAGCAATGACCGAAAAGGTGACAACGAGAATACACCACTGGAGCCATGATAGCCGTTCTGCTGGGAGAGGCACTGGACGACGATGAAGGGCTTCCATACTAGCTGCAACTCTTCTTGAGATGGCCTCCCTTTGTTCATCAGCTTGGGGTGCCTCTTTTACTGTGAAAGGTGACTCCTCGTAAATCGGCTCACTGTATTGTTGCTTTGCTTCAATCCTTTCAGCCTCATATTTAGAAAGATCCATATCTGGAGAGGCATCTTGCACAAGTTCTGCAAGAGACCGGGAAGGAAGGCGAAATTCACGGTATGGTAAGAAAGGTAGCTCAGACTCGAACTCCTCTGCCTGGGGTGAGAAGGCTGGATGTGCTTGGGATACTTCAGGCCGGGTAGGTGAAGAATATGGAAATGGTGGAGGTGGCGCAGAGAAAGATTTTCGGCTCTTTCGCGTACCGACACTCTTTCTGGAAGCCTTTTGTCGAGCAGGAGAAGGACGGACAGGAGAGGAATCTTCAGCTCCTGATTGGAAGATGTTGTTATCTTCCCAACCACTGTCTTCCCCCTGCAAAAAAAACCTAAGTCCCTAAACAGCGATAGCAAGATGTATAGTATTCACCAATAAAAGTTGACGAGCCTGGCTGCTGACATCCGCCTGTATGATATTCAGGTCATTTTCAAAGGAAAGGCATGATTTCTACCTTTCTCTTCGTTCTACCAACTCTCCCCACTGAGAATTCCTCAGAATCAGAATCATTCTCGGGGATAGGTCCGATTACCGAAAATGCTTTGTGTCGTCTAGAGGATGTTCCTTCCAGTGCAGGCTGAGCGGACGATCGCCGTCGTTTGACTTTGACCTGCAGGTATGTGAATGCCTGGGAACCGACCTAAAGTGGGATACAAACTGGTTCTGGCCGAAGCGGCGATGTTTCTTCATTACGAGAGACTGCAGGAATTTTTGAAAGTCGCCTAGAAGATCGCCTGGGAGCGAGGACCTTCCGGGAAGTCAGATGTATTCTGTATCATGCATCAACATCACGCACATTTCCCAGTGGTTTTCCGGTCAGGCCGTCAGTAATACCGTCATCGCTGGCAATGCTATTGGCTTTCTCGAGCCGTTCCTTCCTAAGATTGTCCGCTTTATACTTGATTTCTTCCTCGAAGCACTGAATAAGCTTGGACTTGGAGTATGGAGTTGGATAAGTAACATTGTGGTAACCTAACAATCCTAGAAGCTGAGATACAGTAAGTATGCTTGGATCAAAATCCGGTCTGAGATAGTCGCCAAGGGCTATAATTTGCGCAGAAGTGAGTCGCTTGGTCATGGATGTATTGAAGAACGTGTCATCGTGTCTGGATCAACAGCTTCTTGGCGTCAATCACGTGGTCCATGATGTCATTACTAGAGAACCCATCCGTTCTGTCCTCATCCGTATCTAGCCACGCTGTACAGACATGTCATCTACAACTACCAAAGAGGTGTGTCTATCTGTAATAAGAACCTATTTTAATACTGAAAAAGGATGATACACGGGTACAGAAGGAACAAAAGGTCTTATTGGGCAATTTTGTATAATTATCAATAACCTGACATTCAATAGACGCAGGAACAAATTGGAGAAGAAATGAAAAAGAATAAGGAACTAGTACCAAGTCAGGACAAAGATTTCGAAGGAGGGTTTGGTGGTCAGGAGGATCTCGAGGATCGCTATGCAACAACAAGCGGGGATCATTGAATTGAATTGAAACAAGGCTAGTCCATCCAAGACCATGAAGTTTAGGCCACCTTATGAGTATGGTGGACGGAAAAAGCCTCTTGTGCCGAACCATTGGCCTTTAACCTAGATAAATAATGACCTAAAACCCTGGCGTGTATCCTCAAATCAAAACTCACCATATAGTTCCAGTAAACATAAGGAAATAAACTCTTTTTGAGCCAATAGAAAACCCAATGACTTTTCGTCTGGTCCATGATAGCACTAAAAGTCTCCTTGGGTTCAAGACCGTACTTAAATTCAGCCAGCAGGAGTTCGCCGTATCCTGTCAAGAGCTTTACGGAGTCGACTTGGCATCAAAAATGCATTTGCTAGTTGAACTTACTGGGCAACTTGTGTAGCCGTCGTAATGAGCACTGGCAGCTCGGCCATGCTCAAGAAAACAATAGATATTCTCAGCAATGACAGGAGTCTGTGCGGTGATCGCTGCGGCAGTTTTTGAAGTTGGCAAGGAAGAGCAGTCTCCCAGAGAAAAAACGTTAGTATATTCTGGATTAGTGTGTTGCAGGGTCGCTGAGTTTACGGACACCCAACCATGGGCATCAGCCAGTGGCGACTGCTTAATGAAATCCAAAGGACCCATCGGAGGGGTGGCATGGAGAAAATTGTAACGGATATCAACAGTAGAGCCGTCGGACTTCTGGAAAGTAGCCTTGTGGTTTCTCGAATCAATAGCGACGAGGTTATGATGGAAACCACCACCGATCTTCCTTTCTTCTCTCAGTGCATTGAGAGCGTCAGAGTACTTCTTCACAGCAAACATAGTGGGCATCCCGGTGAAAAACTCAACGGAAATCTTGTCACTGCGGTCAGTGCGTCTGAATCTATCCCATGCCATCCACATGATCTTTTGAGGAGCTGCGGGAAGTATTGAGCGTAACCCTCAACATGGATGATTGACGCACCTCCTGCACATTTAATCACTCCTGCAGGTTGAGTGAAAACAGCCTTCCCAGAGCGAAGACCTTCGATATCGTTCCAGACCTTGTCACAAGTGCTGTAGGCATAAATGGAAGATACCCCTGATGCGGAGTCTGCAAGAGCCTCTCGAAGCCCCTTGATCGCATTCCAATCGATCTGAAGCCCTGCAGCTAAGACAAGAATGTCATAAGAGAGCTCTCGCCCAGAATCTGTAATGACAATTGATTTGCTAGGGATAAATGTTTGAACGTTATCTGAGATCACTGAAATATGTTTAGGTACAAGAGACCTGACGGGTCTCCGGAAGTCTGTTTTTGGCCTGAGGCCAGAACCCACTAGTGTCCTGAGACAATACTTGAGCAATGAAATACTGTTTCAACTGTACAGCCTACCATCCTGGCTGATGAGATCATGTCAACAAAGATAATGTAGTATCAATGTTATAACTTTATACCTGATAATAGTGAAATTCAGTTGCGTCAACGATCGCTACATCTCCATCCTTCAGAGTCTTTCCAGCAGATTTGAAGCGGTCATAGATCTGATTTGCAGAATTCAGACCTGCAGTACCTGTTAAGTATAGTCAATGAGATTGATTATGCGAGAAGATAAAACATGGGCACACCAGCTCCTACAACAAGGATCTTGAATTTGTCAGAACCTGGACAAGTGCTCGCATAACGTTTCCAGGTAGAAGTAGATTGACTGATTAAAACACGATACTGGTTGAACATGTCACATTGAATGGTTTGCACAGGCAAATTGATGTATTTAAAAATTTCGCGATGACGACAGAATGAGTCACGACCGGGTCGTGGTAGTGTTACAGTTGCCAGTTAACAATCACCAGTGTACGTTTGCGTATCCAGCCTCTCATACAAGAATACACTCTACCCCATCTGCTATGGATTATTTATCTCAACTAGTGCTTAGTCTCACACTCAATGTTACCAGCTTCTACTCCCTCCCGTTCAGTTGGCCTTCCAGCGAATCCTAGGCCTCAGAGGACGACCCAAATGTCTCCATATTACACACTATCTGACCTCAGTCCAGTTTCGTCCACTCCCGATTACACCACGCGCTTTTGTTCCTGGCCAACGCGTACGTTCCTGTTCTTTTACAACAGTTCCTTCTGAGATTTTACAAGAAAAGCCACAGCAGATGAGTCATCAGGAGATGAATATCCGGTCTGGAATGCAGTGTCGAGTGTCGCCAACGTGTTAACGATAAGCGTGAGCAAGGCATGGAGCACTAATATTTTTGCTTTGTCAGGCGAAGGTGGGCTTAATCATAGCGTTGAAAAACGACGACATTCCTGACCCTGGATCACAGAAACACCCCCAGGACAAGAGTCTCGGTTGACACGAGCCATGAAAGCTTATCATATAACTCGAGCTCAGAGTCCCTCAGAGCTTCCTGACTGGCTTTTCGACGAACGGGAACGTCAGGTTGCCAACAGGTCATCCGGCTCTGATGACAGCTTGGTTCGATCTCAACTACCACTGCAAAATGAGAGAAAACAGACTGCATCTAGTGAACAACTGAAATCATCATTAGTTGAACAAGTTCCTACTCAATCCCAGTTGAGGGGCACTGATCGCTTGAAGGCAATGCGCGAGACCAAGCAGCAGAGAATTCAGGAGCGAGACGCTCTCAAGTTCAAAGCCAGTTATATCCAACAGACTAATGTCTCAACATATTTGCCTTGACGAATGGGGCACTCCTTGAGATCACAGTGATGACGTGAGATCTTTGTTGGTCGCGATTTTGATTGGCAGGAGTGGGTGTCATCCTTGATAGGTCGTTCCTAAAATACACAAAGCGATTTGACCTTCGTTTTGCCTATGAATAGATTTCGTAACCAATATTATGATTTTCTCTCTCTTGTGCTTGACGACCAGTGTAGGGAAGCCATGTTCAACTCACTATGCCAATGAAACACAGGGCAATTCGGAGTTCCTGGCACTTTGAACTAAATGATTGATGTAGCCTATGATACAGACACGTACTGCACTTTTGGCGAATTCATTCCAGTCTGCGCCGCACCAATTCGTCGGTATGTTATATGTTATATATCTTGTATGTCAAGTCTAAAATCCTGATTTGTAATCAGTATGCTATGTGACACTTACATCGATCCAGCATATGCAACGACCAGATCGACTCATCGCGTTGCGGTGTATCTGTTTCCATGACGGTCCCGATCTTCCCATGGCCAATGCCAGTATATAATTCCAGGCGTTGCAAGCCAAAGCTCCTCCACCCCTTTCTTTCGATTTCTCATTTTCGTTCTCTTCTTTCTTTTTTCCTTTTCTCCGAGTAGATCTCCGCGAGGTAAGCATTTGAATGCATCTTTCATCGTACCCGTTTATGATAATCCATAGATCGATCATCTTTTGCTTAGGAACTCGAGTAGTTGCTCCCTTTCAGCCCAGCAGCAATTTTTTTTAGCTCTTCCCTCAATCCTTTTTCTTGTTATTCGAAATGCTCACATCTCGCGCTATCGTTTCTTTTCTCTTCGCTGGCTTTGTCGCAGCGTTACCTCATCACATCAGGGATAGTTCCATCAACGAACCTGCTGTTTCTGCTCCGAATGGCACACCCGTTACCCAAGGTACTCAGCCTGTGTAAGCCCCAATTCAGGTACTACATCCTTAGAGCACTAATTTTCTGTTCCTCAGGGCCACTGCAACAGGTGATGGCTCATCAGGTTCCTGGTCTGGCTACAGTTCGGGTTCGAGCGTGGATTCGACTATGGGTTCGAGTAAGATGGTAGATTCTGCGCCTTGGTCTATGGAGACCTCCGGTACTGTCATGACAGAGACCTCAACGACATCCGTCGCCGAGGGATCCTACCAGACCCCAATCTACGGATCTGGAAATTCTAATTGGGGTAGTTCGAGCTGGAGCAACGGCCCCAACTATAATGATTGTGTCTATCGTGAGTACAAATCTTGAAAATGACTATTCCTTGCTTGATTTATCACCTCAGAGTGCCTTGCACAATATGGCAATGCTCCTCAGCCATGGACACCTCCTCCCACTCAAACTTCGCCTGACAGTGGTAGCAGCTCTGGGTCAGGTGCTACCCATGTAGTCGTTGTTGCTCCTAGTCAGGGTGTTCTTCGCTACGTTCCTTTTGCTGTGAACGCCTCGGTCGGCGATACTGTCAGATTCATGTGGAATGCCAATAACCACACTGTCACTAAATCGTCCTCCCTGGAACCTTGTAACAACACGGCTGATACTCCGTTCACTTCTGGGCTTCAGCTCAAGGATTTCATCTGTGAGTGACAGTTGCTGGTATCGTGTGATGCAAATGCTGATTGACTAACTCTCAGTCGATCAAATTGTCAACGACACCAAACCCATCTTCTTCCATTGCACTGTTCCCAATCATTGTCAAAAGGGGATGTTTGGTATAATGTGAGTAGACAAAAAGGAACAAGTGATTGAACATGACATTGATCTTGTCGCACAGCAATCCTGTTAGCAACTCTGGTGCTGGTACCTCTGTCTCTCTCATGATGTCTAGCTGGACTTCGAGCGTAAGTGATCAATGGCATGAAGTTTAATTGATGGTTCAATCATATTGTCATAGAACCCCGATCTCAGCGTTTACGCCGATATCACCACTAATTCAACAATGAATAACTCTGTTGCATCTGGTTGGGGAGGTAACATTGATGTCGCTTCACTTCCTGAGTGGTCCTACTCTATGGTCGCCGAGAACGTCCTTTATACTCGTAACTTCTTAGCTGCCAACCCTGATACTATCAAGGAAAACGGTGCTATCGATCTCAGCGGGTCCTCTGGTGCTCCCTTGATGATCCCTCAAGACATCAGCGCCGCTTTGAACAACGCTAGTCCCAGCCCTGCCCTATCCATGTCTCCCTCGAGCCCTGTATCTGCTACTGCTGCAAGTGATTCCTCTACACCTACAGCCTCGCAAGCTTCCAATGGTGCTGTGACCACTTCGCCCAAGTTAATAATCGCCCTCACCGCTGCTGCTGCCAGCTTTTTCTGGCTGTGAGCAATTAAGAGTGAACGATCTCGAGGAGAAACAGTATAATTCTATGGTATTTGTTGCTATGGGACTTTAGACTAGCATTATTTATTGTCACATGGGCCAATAACATCGTTCAAGATGCTCGACTCTCATGAGTCTTGTTCTAATTCTTCTATAGAATAGTTCGGATCCTTTGACTTGTACCAAGCTTATACAAGAAATGGTTTGATACAAACTGTCAGAATCCGAATATCTTGTCTATGTCGTCAATGAGTTCTTTCTTCTTCTCTTTAGCGTGCCTGGCAACCAGAAGCATGTCCGGTCTCAGTGAGGTCTTGTCAGCGGTGGCAACTTGTGAGGTAACGAGTCGTGATACTGGAATGATGGAGATGGACTCACACTTTCGTTGTTTTCCTGACTCATCCACGGACCTTGTCATGTTTTTGTCATGCTCTGGGATGTGTTGATTCTTCAAGTTTGGTGGCGAAGCAGCGGACACCAGGACAGGGAAAGAACGTTTCCGGAATGCAGCAGTTGTCGACTTGTCCATCGTTGCGGAAAGAGAGGGAGCGAACTAAGAACCCCAGAGAATGAACTTCATAGAAATCAAAGAATATCCATGTAAAACCTGACCTCGACTGATATACAAAGGTCTGTAAGAGCCCCGACAGCCTCTTCTTGGATTTCCTGAATGACCTGGGTGACGTGGTGTAGTCTACAAGATATTGCCGAAACTGTGAGAATTAGCTGCAGAAATGCCCCTGTTTGCATGGCCCGTTTAAATGAGCTGTTGAAATTGTTATTTATAAAGTTTGCAGACATGGAAGTCTACGAACCAATAGGCACCCCTGAATCTCTGACAAGCCTGATAAACATCAGAACGACTGATCGATCGATATCCACTGTGAGGAGCACGGACCTTCAGTAGAAGCTGACAGACTAGAGTGCAAGTCCGTATCACCATTCTCAAATCCCTAACTTGAGGGACGTGAGTCCAGGATCCCTTTAAAACATTTTGACTCAATACATGCAAGTTATTATCGTCACAGACAACTCAGATATGGGAAACTCACTTGTCGTAATTTGTACTATCATAGAAAGAATGGCGGAGCCGATTCAAGGTTCCAACGAGGTCGAGTGAACTAACACGAAGGCAGAATCTTCGCATCTCCTCTACATGTCTCCAGAATAGAGAAGTCCTATGCTGATTCTTTCCCTTATAATAAAGCCTATCAAGAACTCGAGATTCCTCTCCCCAGATCGTCAAGACAGCAGATAGTCGGCGGGATACCAACTTCAGGCGTTTCAATGCTGAGTCAACATGACTATACAGCGATGGATCAATTGAAGTTTTCAAAATCAGAGAGCTCAGACTGGGACAAGACATCGAAATCCACGGCAGACACTGTACGGCTTGAAGGAGTGCTGCTGAAATATATATTAATATATATTGTCCGGCCATCAGATTGACACCCACGCATCAACTCCCCAAAACCATACCCGTCATTGTCTGACTGGTAATGGCCCAACCAGGTCAGGATGCCAAATTCTTCCAAAGAGGCAAGATCGAGGTACATTACGTGTTTCAACGTCTGACCATTTCAATAATTGTATCTGTAGGAGCTTCGTAATGAGTTGCAGGCTGCTGAGGCCAAGGACAAGAAATTCGTCAAGCGGAAGACGGTTCTGAAAAGAATTGTAGCTAACATCACTATGGGTAATGACAGTAAGCACTGAGACGTCTACACTACATAAATCCGTTCCTGACATCTTCCTCCAGTGTCTCCTCTATTCATTGATGTGGTCCAATGCCTCGGAACACCCTTGTTGGAAATCAAGAAAAGTGAGTCTCTATGTCTGATAGACAGCATCTGAAGGTCCTCAGAGAATACTAGTGGTGTACCTATACCTCATCAGTTATGGGCGGTCGAAGCCAAACCAGATCCACCTTGTCATACCACAATTTCTTCAAGTAAGGATATTAGAACTAGGTTCAACCCATGATCTGATATGGTTCTAGGATGTAAATGATAGGAATCCACTTATCCGTGCTCTGGCGATACGCACAATGTCCTATATCCCAATCCCTGTCGTGACTGAGTCCCTCACCGAAAACCTGCGGCATTGTCTCAAGGACCGTGATGCGTACGTTCGGAAGACAGCTGCAATATGTGTAGCTAAGCTTTATGCTGCCGACCCACGAAGAGCGGAGAAGGGAGGCTTTGTTGAGATGCTTCGAGACCTGTTGTTGGACAGTAATGCAACGGTTGTAGCAAATGCTGTAGCGGCTCTCTCTGAGATTGGTGATCGACAAGACGGTGTTATTTTCAGACTTAATATTGCCACTGCCAATAAGCTCCTCTATGCACTCGAGGAGAGCTCGGAGTACGTTGCACTTTTGTTGGATGTTGCAGTTGACTCACACCTGGAAGATGGGGAATGATATATATACTTGACTCCTTGCTGCGCTATGTTCCAGAACGCCATGCAGATGCAGAACAGATGGCAGAGCGGATAGTAGTGCAGCTACAGCACGCAAATTCCGCGGTTGTTCTGACCACTATCAAAGCTCTCTTGTATCTGATGAATTATATGGAAGATCGGAAATTAATTGAACTATGTTGCCGGAAAATGGGACCGCCGCTTGGTGTGTTCTCGGATGCTTCTGAGAGGATGTTATTCCTTGCTCATCACTCATCTCAGTCACACTATTGTCATCCGGTCCAGAGGTTCAATACGTAGCTCTGAGGAATATCTTGCTGATTATTCAACGCCGGCCAGCCGTGTTGAAGAACGATGTCAAAGTTTTCTTCTGCAAGTACAATGACCCAATCTATGTGAAACTGGCAAAACTGGAGATCATGTATAGATTGGCTCGAGCAGAGAATGCGAACGAAGTTCTTGCAGAATTACAGGAGTCAGTCTACATTTGCGTCTAGTCAGCTGTGTCCCACTCAGAAGGCGAAAACAGATACGCGACAGAAGTCGATGTCGACTTCGTCCGTAAAGCAGTACGATCGATTGGCCGCTTGGCCATCAAGGTCGAGCCAGCGGCAGATAAAAGTATCGAGGCCTTATTGAACCTGCTTGATACCAAAGTATCTTACGTGGTTCAAGAGGCTGTCATTGTCATCAGGGACATCTTCCGAAGATATCCAGGAAAATATGAAGGAATTATACCAGCGCTTTGCAATCACCTAGACTTGATCGATGAACCGGAATCCAAGGCGGCCATGGTTTGGATTCTGGGCCAGTTTGCGAACAGAATCGACAACGCTGACGAATTGATTGATGTCCTATTGGATGGATTTTTGAGTGAGGCTGTAGAAGTTCGTCTACAGTGGTTCAATCTTTTGAAGCGGTTTGACACTCAATTGCAGGTGCAGTTGGCCTTGCTTACGGCGGCTGTAAAGTTGTTCATTCATAAGTCTAGCGCTGAGTCCGCCAAAGAACTTGTTCACAAAGTCTTAAAGTGGGCGACGGAAGATGTGGATAATCCTGACTTGAGAGACAGGGGTTTCATGTACTGGAGGATGCTCGCCATCAATCCATCTGTTGCAAGAGAGATTGTTTTGGTCGAGAAGCCTCCTATTACTACCGACTCTGATAGAATGGATAAAGGAGCGTTGGATCAACTGCTGCTCCATACCGGCACTATAAGCAGTATATATCACAAAAACCCTGAGGTGAGTGCTATTTTTGTCTTGGAAGAATCAAGTTCTATGTATCTCGTAGACTTTCATTCGGAATGCAGCTGGAAAGGCTCTGGTAGATAGCCCAGCTCTCAACCCGAGTTCGCGGGCAGTCTTGGCAACCCTCCCTCGGCCTCAACTGCCGGACATGCCGGTTATTGTGGCAGGCCCTGGTCCCCAAGAGCTTGGTACACAGACAAAAGATTTACTCCAAGCTGTTTCAACGTTCAAGCCCCTCCCTCAGCCAGAAGGAACCGATGATGATGATCGAGATTATGGAGGAGGATCTGACCATGAAGATATTCCTAATCAAACAAAACTCGACGATCCATATTCGAATCTCGGAGATGTGTTCAGAGATTATTTGACTGATCTGCCACAACCAATGGCAGCTGCCAACAAGCAGAGAGACGTCGATGAAGATTTATTATTTTGATCAATTGGGCTTTGAGAGTGTTAGTGTCGCTGTATCATTCTCCGGATTGTACAACACGAACAAATTATTCCGTTAATAGCTAGGGTGCAAGTCGTAGGGAGTTATAGTGCTGCCAGATAAATGGATCAGATTCTGAGCTTATCTTTGAATAGCGATAGTCACCTCTCCGAGCCCATACAACTTCTTGTGATAACTGATCCAAACGCCATCCTGGCTTAGCATGCCATCGGTACTGACCTCATGCGATGGATCATGTACGAGGATATGTGGTATGTCTGCCTGTAGAACATAGATGGGAATGTTCAAGGCCCGGCTGAGAGCTTGGATTTCGGGCTCTCCTCCCCAGGCAGCCGTGCTTCGAACAGAGTGACAATATTCCATATACTGTTCGGGTGTCATCAAACCTGAGCCTTCGACAGGATCCTCCGCAGTGGGTAGGAAAGGAAGGAAGTCGTCGACATGAGCCTCAATGTAATTGGCGGCAACCGCCCGCATAGTATTATGGGTTGCCTGTGAGTGTGATAATTTCCCTGAGGCTATCAACTGGTCAGCGATGGCGGAATAAAGACAATGCCCGTCCGGGTTAATCTGTACAACATTAGGTTTTCAATGAAGCTATAAAATATTTTGAATGCACCTGATGTAGCTGACGTCCATGCCGTTGACACAGGCGATCAATACCTTCTTTTTCATCCTTCGCTTCCATTTCAAACAAGGCTTGATTCTTCATGTCAGTTGGTGCAATTTTTGAAGCCAGGGCAACCGTTCTTCTAGCCTTGGACCTTCGGTTTGATCAGTTGATAATGGGTAAAAGCTTCAACAAAACTCACTCTTCGTGCTTGAAAGCGATCTTTTGCCGTCCGCTTTGGCTTTGCTTCCAGCTCATTTGCCTGCTTCTCCAGTTGCATTTCATTCGGTGCAGTGGTTGATTCTTCTTTCACAGTCTGGTCTCTTGAATCCAGTTGTGACAACAGATCATTCATGAGATCATCATCACCACCATTTGAAGCAGTCAAAGTGTTGGTGTCCAATATGTCTGGCGTGTGCTTAGACTTTGCCTTGTTTTTCTTGGCCATTTATGGGTGGGGAGTATCAAGGCAGCAGTCGACCGATTAAGCTCCGATTAAGCTTTGAACAATCGATTGCACTGCCACTAGTACAACAGTTTCTTTAGCTGGCTAATACCCATCAGCTTACCCCGTGTTTGTGATTCAGTTACCATGACGGATGTGATCACTCTTGCACAGACTCTTTATGATCTTAGCTCCAAGGCTGCTCAACAGGACGATGAGCAGCTCTGGGGTCATGTCCAGTCAACTTCTGAGGTCCTTGCCAACTCCCTTCGCTCAAGGGATGGATCAGGTTGGTACATGCCTGCTGTTATATACTTTCGAAGAGATTTCACTACATATAGTTGATAACCATACCATTCTGGGCCAGACTAGTCTCCCCCGAAGCATCAGTCTCCTTCTAGCTTTGGCACTGAGAGATGCGCCGATCCCGACAGACAGTAAGGCCACTGCAACTCTCGAACTAATTCGTGTGTCAGCAAATTTTTGCATTGACAATAGTCAGTCCTGAGGTGCATTGTTGGTCTGGCGTCAACTAAAACATTTTCAGATGAAAACCGACTGCATCTTTTGGAAGCCAATGTTATACAGATTGTATTGTCCTTATTGGAAGCTTACAGTGAAAACGTCCAACCCTGTGGTTTACGGACTCAGTTCACTGTGTTCGAGTTTAAACTGATTCGGACAATCCTTGGAGCCCTCCTGAATGCGAGTTTAGACTGTGGTATGAACAATTCAACCGGCCGACAAGTACTACAATGTTGATGATTATAGACGAGATCAAGAGCAGACTGAACTCGCTCGAGGCTGCTCAAACTACCCTTAGGCTTGTAGCACAGATCTATGAGCCTGGTTCTTGGATTGGAGTTTCAAAGGACTCTCAGCAAGACGTCGAGGAAGAATGGTCCTTGCGCAGTATAGTTTCCAGTTGGGGCTGGAGGCTTGTTTCGGAACTAAGAAATGTCAAAGACGAAGGTGTGATCCGGTTGAAAGGCTTTTATTTTAATCTTCTTATAGTTTCTAGCGGTGCAAATATTCTCCATTGACATTTTACCTCTACTGATACCATCTCTCTTGGCATTTACTTCCCCCTTCAATTTTCCTGCCAGCTACCCCTTCACCGAATCTCCGACTCTCGCTGCTCTTGTTGAGAGCGATTTTAATGCTCTTGAAGGCGCTTGCACCCTGATTGAGTCTCTTTCGTTGGATATCGAGGACATCCGAATCGCATTGGCTCGAGGCTACTTCTTTCCTGCTGAATATTCTGGCAATTCATATTTATCAGCTATCCTTGACTTTGTTGAGTCAGGCGATTATCCTCCAACTTGGAGTATTCCTGGACTCATTGATGACAGTGAGCGAACACAGAAGGAAAAAGAATTAAGTATATGCAAGGCTGCTCTAGTCAAAGCCATTGT